>ENA-UOIW01000272-UOIW01000272.1-human-gut-metagenome-genome-assembly--contig:-P58-NODE-272-length-47821-cov-12.729975_pt1 | contig 47821 bp, 49 predicted proteins | sample MGYA00242334_ERZ723881 | MGnify/ENA metagenome assembly ERZ723881 | reverse complement strand
TTATAGCCTCCGGGGGCTGCGGCCCCCGAACCCCCAAGGGTTTTTCGACAGGCTGTGCAAAAAAGTGGCCTGCGGCCACTTTTTGCTGTCGTTCCTATGCTATAATCATATTATGTACGCCGGGACCCGGCGCAAGGGCCGTCTCAAAAGCCCGTCTGGGTTTTAAGCTGGTCCATGGACTGCATGGCGGACTGGACCTCGCTTTGTTGGGCCTTCTTGGTGGCGTACATGTTCCGGGTGCGCATTTGGTCAAATACGCAGTATTGGTCCTGGGAGCACTCGGTCATATTGGAGATGAGCAACTGCCTTAGGTTTTGGCAGGAGGATTCCGTGATGTTGCCTGCATAGTCCTTAACCAGCTGCTTTTCCATGGATAGGATGTCGGTAAGCTTTTCCTGTTCGGTCATTTGATCGAATTGCGTCTGCATGAATGGGCCTCCTTTCTTATTGATGGGTGTTCAGGTAGTTTTGCAGGGCGTCAAAGTGCTGCTTGTGATGCTGGGCAAAATTATGGGCCATATCCCGCAAGGGCTGTTCCTGCAGGCTGTCCCCGTAAAGCTTGCACTTTTTATAGGCCAGGGCTTCGTGGTACATCTGATCCTTGATGATGTCCAGGTTTTTGCTGTCGATGGAAGCGGCGGCTTCCATTTGAAAGCGGTTGTTGGACGGGACGGGATCTGTGGGGCTTGTTTGCTTCATGGGCAATCCTCCTAAAAAATAATGGGTTTCGCCTTATGGGCGTATGATGATAGTATGGTTATAAAACCGGGGGAAAACTCCCTGAAAAATAAGGACGGCCTGCATGGGCTGGGAAAGGAATGGAAATTTAGGCAGAAAATGGCAAAACAAAAGAAGGGCGTTACGCCTATGGACGCAGCATTGTCCTATCTAACGGCGCGGGCGCGCACCGTTGGGGAAATGGAATTGTATTTATATAAGCAGCAGTTTGGCGAGGTGGAAGTTTACGATTGCGTGGAGCGGCTCAAAGAACTAGGGTATTTAAATGACGAACAGTTTGCGGCGGATTTTATTACCAGCAGGCTCAACACCAAACCAGTGAGCCGTCGAAAACTACGGGAACAGCTCTATGGGCATAAGCTGGAACCAGCTGTGATCCAAGGGGCCCTCATGGTGGTAACGGATGAAATAGAGGCGCAGAACGCGGCGCAGGTAGCGGAAAAATTCTGGGAGCAATTTGCAGCCCTGGAAGAACACGAAAGAAAGCTGCGGGTGCTTCGCCGCCTATTGGGGCGGGGATATGATATGGGATTGGCGCGCCAACAGGTGGAAGCCGTGATCGGCAGCTTGGAAGCGGTGGAAATGGATGAATGGGAGGCGGAAGAATGAACAACGAAACCCTGACCCGGATTCCGGGGCTTTTGGTAGGCCATTATACCGATGAACAGGCGCGGACAGGCTGTACGGCCATCCTGTGCCGGGAAGGCGCAGTGGCGGGAGTGGATGTACGGGGCAGCGCCCCGGGCACCCGGGAAACGGATCTATTGCGGGGCTACAACCTGGTGGAACGGGTGAATGCCATCATGCTCAGCGGCGGCAGCGCCTTTGGCTTGGATGCGGCCGGCGGGGCTATGGCGTATTTAGAGGAACAGGGCTGGGGCATGGACGTGGGGCCCACCGTGGTGCCCATCGTGCCCGGGGCGGTGATCTTCGACCTGGGGGTGGGAGATCCCAAGGTGCGCCCCGGCCGGGCAGAGGGCTATGCCGCCTGCCAGGCTGCCAGCGACGCCCCGGTGGCCCAGGGCCTGGTAGGCGCCGGCGCCGGGGCCACCATCGCCAAAGCCTTCGGCCAAGAATATGCCAGGCCAGGCGGCGTAGGCAGCTGCTGCCTTTCCCTGGCGGGGGGCGTACTGGTGGCGGCCCTGGTGGTGGTGAACGCCCTGGGGGACGTTTACGACCCGGATACCGGGAACCTATTGGGCGCGGCCGTGCTAGATGGACAGCCTACCCCCTGCTTGACCAGCCCTGCCCTGGGTCAAGCTGGGTTTGGCAATACCACCATCGGGGTGGTGGCCACCAATGCCAAGCTCACCCGGGAGGAGGCCAATAAGCTGGCTTCCATGGGCCATGACGGATTGGCCATGGCCATTCGGCCCGTGCACACCAGCATGGATGGAGATACCCTGTTTGGCCTGGCTACCGGGCAGGTGGAGACTCCCTTCCTGCCGGTGCTGGTGGCAGGGGCCCGGGCGGCGGCGTTGGCTGTGGTACAGGCCGTTCGCCATGGAGGCGGGACGGTATGATCCTGGGGACGGGCATCGATGTGATCGAGGTGGACAGGATCCAGAAGGCAGCCGCAAAGGCTTCGTTTTACCAGGGGGTGTTCACCCAAGGGGAGCAAGCCTTTTTGCAGGCCCATGGCAACGCCCCCTGCCAGATGGCCGGCTTGTTCGCCGCCAAGGAGGCGGTGAGCAAGGCGCTGGGCACGGGGTTTTCTCAGGGGATCGGCCCAAGGGATATCGAAATCTGCCACCGGGAGAGCGGCGCGCCCTATGCGGTGCTGCATGGGGCTGCGGAAAAACGGCGAAAGGAGCTGGGCGGCCGGATCCATGTGAGCGTAAGCCACATCCAGGCCATTGCAATGGCCCAGGCGATTATGGAAGATGGAAGCGATACTGGATCGAGATAGGGTGGCCCGGATGCTGGGCAAGCGGCCCCCGGACTGCAACAAAGGCGACAATGGAAAGGGCCTGCTGCTGGCGGGCAGCGAAGGGTTTTATGGGGCGGCGGTGATGTCGGCCACCGCTTGTTTGCGGGCGGGGATCGGCACGCTGAAGGTGGTTTGTCCAGGCCCCGCGAAGCAGGCGTTCGCGGTGCTGCCGGAGGCTATGGTCTATGGGATCGGTATGGATTGGGATGCCCTGGACCTCCCCTGGGCCAAGTTGCGGCTGGAAGAGGCCACCTGTATCGGCCTGGGGCCGGGTATGGGCCGGCGCCCGGGGGTGGGAGCGGCTCTGAGACTGGCCCTTGCAACGCAAAAGCCCATGGTGGTGGATGCGGATGGGCTCAACGCCCTCTCGGGCTTTTCGGAGGGGGAGCGAAGGGCGCTGCTGCACACAGGGGCGGTGCTCACCCCCCATCCGGGGGAGATGGCCCGGCTCACCGGACTTTCCATGGAAGAGATCAAGGGGGACCCGGCAGCCGTGGCCCGGACCTATGCCAAGGCTTGGGGGTGTACGGTGCTGCTCAAAGGGCATCGAACTGCCATCGCCGGCCCGGACGAGGAATTCGCCTGGAACCAGAGCGGGAACGCGGGCCTTGCCAAAGGTGGCAGCGGCGACGTATTAACGGGCATGATCCTGGCCCTGCTGGGGCAAAAGCTCCGGCCCTTTGCGGCGGCCTGCGTAGGCAGCTATCTGCTGGGGGCTTCGGCGGAGACGGCCTTTGGCCTGCTGCAGGAGCGGATGCTGATGGCCCGGGATGTGATCGGCGCGATGGAGGGAACGCTGGCATTCCTATGGAAGCCGGCGCTTCACGATGGAGTAAATCAAAACGAGGAGAGTTGACGGTTATGTTATTGCTGAAACATTTGCATATCCTGCCTATGGCAGGCCCAGGCCCCATGAATGGGGACATTTTGCTGGAAAATGGCAAGATTCGCGCTTTGGGACGGGACTTGTCCGCCCCAGGCGCCCAGGTGCTGGAACTGGAGGGCCTATATGCCATGCCGGGCATGGTGGACGCCCATTGCCACATTGGCATGTGGGAGGACGGCAACATGATCGAAGGGGATGACGGCAACGAGGCCAGCGGCCCCATCACCCCGGAGCTGCGGGCCATCGACGCCATCAATCCCTTTGACCGGTGCTTTACGGAGGCCTATGAGGCAGGCGTGACCGCCTGCGCCACCGGCCCAGGCAGCGCCAATGTGATCGGGGGGCAGTTTGCGGCCCTCAAGACCCGGCCGGGCAGCGTGGAGGATAAGCTGCTCAAGGCCCCTCTAGCCATGAAGGCCGCCCTGGGGGAGAATCCCAAGCGGGTCTATACCGAGCAGAAGAGCAGCCCCCAGACCCGTATGGCCACCGCCGCCTTGCTGCGGCGGGCGCTCCTGGAGGCGCAGGCATACGCCAGGAAGCAGGCGGAGAAGGCGGGGGCGGACTACAACATGGCAAAAGAGGCCCTGCTGCCTGTGCTGCGGGGGGAACTGCCCTTGAAGATCCATGCTCACCGGGCGGACGACATCCTCACCGCCATACGGATCGCTGAGGAATTCCACCTGCGCTTCTCCTTGGAGCATTGCACCGAGGGCTATCTGATCCCAGAGGCCATCCGCCAGGCCCAGGACGCGGGGGCCAAGGTGATCATTGGGCCTTTGCTGACGGACCGGAGCAAGGTGGAGTTGCGTAACCTAACCTTCCAGGCCCCCAAGCTGCTCCATGACCAGGGGATCGAATTCGCCCTGATGACAGATCATCCGGTGGTACCCCTTCAATACCTGCCGGTGTGTGCGGCCCTGGCGGTGCGGGAAGGCCTGGACGAGGATACCGCCCTTAAGGCCATCACCCTCCATGGGGCCCGGGCGGTGGGGTTAGAAGATCGCCTAGGCAGCCTGGAACCGGGCAAGGATGGGGATGTGGCCATCTTCCGGGGGCATCCGTTGGATGTGCGGAGCCGGTGCGTCATGACCTTGATCGACGGGCAGATCGTCCATGACCAGCGATAGCCTGCAGGAGGAAAAAGCCGCCCTTCGCCGCCAAATGCGGCGGCAGCTCCGGGCCCTGTCCCCGGAGCAGGCCAGGGCGGAATCCCAGTTGGCCAGCCTTTCCCTCCTGGACATGCCCGCTTTCCAAGCCGCAGGCTGCATCCTGGCCTATATGGCCATGCCGGGGGAATGCGATCCATCCCTTGCGGTGGAGGCGGCCCGGGGGGCGGGCAAGACCGTAGCCTTTCCCCGGTGCGAGGCGGGGGGGAAACTAAGCCTATGGGTGCCTGCCGGCCTGGAGGACCTGGAGATCGGCCGTTATGGCATATGGGAGCCTGCGCCGGCCCGGTGTAAGCCCTTGCAACCCGGACAGGTGGAGTTTGCCATCGTGCCTGGCCTGGCCTTTGATGCGGCAGGCCGCCGTTTGGGCCGGGGCGTAGGCTACTACGATAGGCTGCTTAAGGGGATGCGGGCCACAAAGGTGGGCTTCGCCTTTTCCTGCCAGCTGTTGCCTGCGGTGCCCGTTTGGGGACAGGATGTGGGAATGGATGCCTTGGCGCTGCCGGGGAAAATACTGAAATATGCGACAGAATTGTAAATTCATGGGATTGCCGCTTGTGCAGGCGAGGCTTTGATGTTACACTATTTAAGACCTTGTAAATAATACACGAGCATGGAGGATCGGGTGCGTATCATAGCCGGAAACATGCGGGGCAGGACCATCGAAGCCCCCAAGGGCAGGGATACCCGCCCTACCCTGGATAGGGTCCGGGAATCCCTGTTTGGGATCCTCCAGTTCGATTTACCGGGCCGCCGGGTGTTGGATCTGTTTGCCGGTTCGGGCAGCCTGGGCCTGGAAGCCCTTTCCCGGGGGGCTGCGTACGCCTATTTCTGCGACCGGGATCGTGGCGCCCAGCAGGCCGTCAACCGGAATATTGCCAACCTGGGCCTACAGGAACAGGCCCAGCTTTTCCCCGTGTCCTACGAGGCAGCCATCGCCATGTTGGCCCAGCGGGGCGTCCAAGTTGAGCTGGTGTTTCTGGACCCTCCCTATGCAGGGGGATTGTATGAGAACGCCTTTTCGTTGCTGCTGCAAAGCGGCATCCTGGCCCCAGGCTGCATCCTGGCGGCGGAGCATAGCCCCAAAGCGCCCCTCCCGGTCCCCCAAGGCCTTTGCGCCTATGATACCCGGCGCTATGGGGATGTGGCCATCACCTTTTTGCGGGAGGCGCAGCCATGAGGATTGCGGTTTATCCTGGAACCTTCGACCCCTTTACCATGGGGCATATGGATATTTTGACCCGGGCTTGCCGGCTTTTTGATCAGGTATATGTGGCGGTGTTGGTGAACAGCGCCAAGACCCCCTGGTTTTCCGATGGGGAACGCCGGGAAATGATCCAAACCTGCATCCAGCATCAGGGCCTTTCCAACGCGGCGGCGGAGTGCAGCGACGGCCTATTGACCCAATATGTACGGGAAAAGGGGGCGTGTGCCGTGGTGCGAGGCGTGCGGGATGCGGCGGATCTAGCCTATGAAGCCAGGCTGGACTGCGCCAACCGGCATTTGCTGCCGGAATTTGAGACCGTGTGCTTGTTGGCGCGGCCGCAAATGAGCTTTCTGAGCGCGGGGATCGTGCGTGAGATCGCCTCTTACGGAGGAGATATAACCGGGCTGGTGCCTGAACCCATAGAAAATAAAATTGCAGAAAGGCTGATGAACCTATGAGCAATGTGCAGAACCTCAAGATCTACGACATCATTGAGCAATTTGAAGATCTGATCGAAAATAGCCCCAGACCCAAGCTGAGCGGCAATGCCACCAAGCGAATCGTGGACGTGGATGAGATATTCGACCTATTGGGAGATCTAAAGACCACCATTCCGGAGGATATCCGCCGGGCCAATGGCATTATTGCCGAAGCCCGCACCATGCGTAATAACGCGGAGGACCATGCCCGGGATGTGGTGGCTGAAGCGGAGCAACAAGCGGCGGCTACCATTGCGGACGCCCAGGGCAAGGCCAGCCAGATCGTAGAGAAGGCCAAGGCCGAGTATGAGCGGCTTATCGCGGAGGATGAGATCTATCAAGAGGCCCAGAAACGGGCCCAGCTATTGGCCATGAAGGCGGAGTATAACGCCAGCCAGGTCTACGAAAACGCCAAGACCTATGCGGATGATATCCTGGCGGATCTGGAACGGTTCCTGGGGGAATATAAACGCTTGGTGGAGGTGAACCGGCGGGATCTGGACGCCCGTTCGCCCCAGCCGGCAACTCCGGCCCAACCCGCCCAGCCGGCAGCTCCGGCAGCAGCCCAGCCTGCCCAGCAGGCGCCGGTCCAGGCCCAGGCAGCAGCCGCGCCGGCGGCGGCGCCCGCCTATGCCCCGCAGCCTCAACAGCCGGCTAAGCCCGCCAAGGGCCGCAAAGCCCCGGAGCCTGTGGATGACGACTATGACGACGAGGACGATTACGACGGCCGGGATGAGCGGGGCGGCTTCCTATTTGGCCTTTTTAAGAAGAAGAAGGACTTTGACGACGACGATTTTGACGACGATTATGATGCTTAATGCCGCTGCATGGCAGTAAAAAAACAGCATGGGGTCCCCGGAGGGGTTCCATGCTGTTTTTGCTTAGGAGCCACGAAATGAAGGATTTCCATCGACAAGACCCCTTGCTATCCTTATGCGGATTGGCCTGCTGCCTTTGTCCCATGGAGCTGGGGGGCTATTGTCCTGGCTGCGGAGGCGGCCGGGGCAACCAACCCTGCGCCATTGCCCGATGTAGCCTGGCCCATGGCCGGGTAGCCTATTGTTGTGCCTGCGAGGCCTATCCTTGTCCCATATCCGGGACGGCGGAGGCCTATGATTCCTTCATCACCCATAGGAACCGGCTGGAAAATCTGGAGCGGGCCCGGCGGGACCTTCAGGGGCTGCAAAAGGAACTGGAGGAAAAGCGGGATATTTTGCTGGAGTTGTTGACAAATCATAACGATGGCCGCCGCAAGACCCTGTATTGCCTGGGGGTAAACCTGTTGCCGCTGGAGGATCTGCGGGGGATTCGGACGCAATGCAGAGGAGTCCCGGAGAAGGGAGTCGCTGCCCGGCTTATACAGGAAGCCGCCGCCAAAAGGGGGATAGAGCTTACGCTGCGCAAAAAGTAAGGGCCGCGCCTTGGCAGCGGCCCCTAAAGCCCTGCAAAAAAGGCATAATCGGATAGGTGGGGAGATGGTTTCAGACGATTGGCTGATATGGCGTTCCATTTAAGGCTCTCAGGCCGGGCCGGTTGATTCCTTCCCAGCCCCTCAGCTGGCTGGCACAAAGCCGAAGAAACGATGGGGTCAAGCCAAATATCCCGCCAAATGCGCTGCCGCGTCCTCTCCAATGGCAACAGCTTAGGGGACAGACTCTTTCCTAATGGTAGCGGCCGGCCAAGCCGGCTGTGACCATGTATTCGGTGTGTACAGGAACATCCTACTTTTATAAAAAAAGAAAGCCGGTCTGCAAACCCCATTTTTTAGAACGGGGAAGACGGACTAAGCACAATTTTCTCGTTGCAGTTTGTCTTTGATCCGGCCCAGCCAGGCGGAAAGCAGCAGCAAACAGCTGGCGGCCAAAAGGGAAACGCCGCCCACCCACAGGGCGGAGAACGCATTTTGGGCCAAGCCGGAAGAAGCTGGCGCAAAGACCGCTTGGGCGTCCGGCAGAAACAGGGGACAAAGGAAATAGGCCAGCAAGGCGCTCAGACAGCCTTGCAATAGCTTACGGCCCAGGTATTGGCCTAGGCGTATGCGGGCGAAGGCTAGGGATTGGACTAGGATGCAGATCCCGCCAAAGCTGAAGAAAAACGCGGCCAAGGCTGCGGTCTGCCGCAGGGAAAGGCCGGCTTCCCCCAAGGCCTTGCAGCCGGCCACCATTTCCAACATGCCGGTGAGCAACAGGCTGGGGAACTGTTTCGGTAGGGAAACCTTGGCCAGAAGTTGGACAAGGGGCGCAGTGAGCAAGGATAGAAGTCCGGTTTCCTGGAGCAGGGCCATGAAGGCCATGAAAAACAGCATGGCCCCGCCAATGCTGAGCATGGCCGCAACCCCGGCCGCCATGGCTTCCCGGAGCAGGCGGAAAAAGGAAGGCGGGTTGGGCCTGGGCAAGGCTGGGCCGGCGGCGGGCTTGGCCAGCAGGAAAAAAACCCCAGCGGAGACCAACTGAGCGATCAGGATGGGCCAGGCCAGCTGGGGAACTCCTATGATGCTGCCGGCAAAGCTGCCGGCAATGAACATGGGGCTTACGGCGTTCAGGGCGGCCACGGCGGGGGTATGGTCTTCCTCCAGGGAGCCGGCTAACCGGGCGCCGGTGGGGGCGCCGGAAACCATGGAGATGGAATAGAGGAACAAGGGGTTTTGCATGGATATGGCCCCGCAGTTTTGCATGATATGGGCGCAGATAAAAAAAGGAAGCAGGGCGGGCAGCACCGCGTCCCGCCAAAGATAAAAGCCCTGCCGGGCCGCCTCTAGGGCGGGATCGCTATAGAGGACAAAAAGGCCGCAACACAGGGCGCAAAAGGCAAAGATGACCACTTGCTTTTTCATGGGGACCTCCCTTAGGGTATGGAATGGGCTTATCCATACATATGCGGGAGGCGAGGGATTCAGTCTAGGATCTGGAGGGGCTGGCCAAAATCAAAGGGGGCGGGTTGGGGTTGCCGGGCAGCCAAGGGGGCGATCTCCGCAGCGAAACGATCTAGCTGGAAGAAGCGCACCTGGGCGGGGGTAAGGCCCTGGGCGTCGGCATAGCGGCAGATCACAGGCAACCGGGAGGCTTGGCATAGCCTGGCCAGCAAAGGCATGGCTTGCCGCCGCAGCCCCAGCACCCGGCAATAGAGCCCCTGGGGCAGCTGCTCCAGGTCCGCCCGGGTAATGCCCAGGGCTGCGCACAGGCAAGCCCGCTTCAGCCGGGCCATGGGGTAGCGGCGGGTCTTTACCAGAGTAAGGAGCTCCTCCATGGTGGCGGCTTCCCGGCAGGCCCTGTATAAGGGGTTTTCCAGCCCTTCCCGCACCTCCCCTAGATCGGCCAGCTGGGCCTTGGACAGGCGGCGCAGGGCATAGAGCAGCACGGGGGACAGCTGGGAAAAGGTGCGTATGTCCCCCTGGGCCAGCTGCGCCGCCATATCTGAGCGCACCTGGGGGGAGAGGTAGGGGGCCAGGCTCTCCAGATCCCCCGCCTGGATGCAGCCCCGCAGGGCGGTGGCGCTGGCGTGGGGGCCAAATAGCCCATCCTGATCATGGCCGGCCCCCTCCCGGCGCAGGGCATAGGGCGTTATGGCGGAATGGCACAGGGAAAGGGCCCTAAGGTATTCCAGGCCCAATATATCGTTGGGGCCGGGTGTAACCCCTTGGGCGGCCCGCAGGGCTGCGTCCCGGGCGGCGGGGTAGCTGCCGCCCTGCTTCAGGGACGCGGTCAACGCCTGGGCATAGGCGGGGGTATCCGCCGCGTCCAGGGCCTGTTGGAGCAGGCTTACGTCCCCCAGCTCGCTGCCGAAGCAAAGGGTATCCACCACTTGGAGGCTATCCAATAGGGCGATGGCGCCCCTGGCAAAGCCTGCGGCGCTGGTCAGGGAGCAGACCGTGGGCAGGCCGATCACCAGATCCGCCCCTTGGGCAAGGGTCCACTTGGTCCGCAGGTGCTTGGAAAACATGGCGGGCTCTCCCCGCTGGACAAAATCCCCGCTCATGACCACCAGGGCAAAGTCGCTTTGGGTCAAGGCCTTGGCCTGGGCCAGATGATAGGCGTGCCCACTGTGAAAGGGATTGTATTCGGCAACGATGCCAACCACACGCATAGGATATAGCCTCCCGGAGGTTTTTCCTGAGTATACCACAGGCGGGGAGATCCCGCAAAAAAACCGCCGAAAAGGATGTAAAAAACAGGCAGGTATGCTATAATGGTATCGTCCCGTTCTGCGGGACAAGGGGCCAACAAATACCATTTCAATCCCATAGACGCGATAGGCGAAAGGAGCAAAGCAAATGTCCGTCATCGAAACAATCCGTGAAAAAGCCAAAACCGATGTCAAGCATATCGTCCTGCCCGAGGGCAGCGAGGAGCGTACCGTACAAGCCGCCCAGCGGATCACCGAGCAGGGCATCGCCCGGGTGACGCTGATCGGCGATCCTGGGGAGATCCAGGCGGTTGCTGACAAGTTCGGCGTATGCCTCCAGGGGGTGGATGTGATCGACCCCAAGGCCAGCGCGGATTATCCCCGGTATTGCGAAACCTTCGCCAAGATGCGGGCCAAGAAGGGGGTCACCCTAGAGCAAGCCCAAAAGACCATGCTGGACCCCTTGTTCTTCGCCGCCATGATGGTATACGACGGTAAGGCGGACGGCTTTGTGTCCGGCGCCATCAACACCACGGGCAATACCCTGCGCCCGGGTTTGCAGATCATCAAGACCGCCCCTGGGGTCTCCACCGTTTCCAGCTGCTTCATCATGGAGGTGCCGGATACCTCCTATGGCCAGAACGGGGTGTTGATTTTTGCGGATTGCGCAGTGAATATCGCCCCCACGGCGGAACAGCTGGCTTCCATCGCCGTGGCCTCCGCCCAGACGGGCAAGGCCCTGTGCGGCATGGACCCCAAGGTGGCCATGCTTTCCTTCTCCACCAAGGGCAGCGCCAAGCACGAAAACGTGGATAAGGTGGCGGAAGCCACCCGGTTGGTGAAGGAAATGGCCCCGGATCTGAACGTGGACGGGGAATTGCAGGCGGACGCGGCCTTGGTGGAAAAGGTGGGCCAGCTCAAATCCCCCGGCAGCCCGGTGGCAGGCCATGCCAACGTGCTGGTATTCCCGGACCTGCAGGCGGGCAACATCGGCTACAAGCTGGTGCAGCGGCTGGCTGGCGCCGAGGCCATCGGCCCCATCTGCCAGGGCTTTGCCAAGCCCATCAACGACCTGTCCCGGGGTTGCAGCGTGGAGGATATCGTTTCCCTGGTGGCGGTCACCGCCGTCCAGGCCCAAAATATGTAATTACAATTACGGCATAAACTTAGGAGGAATGTTATGAAGGTATTGGTCATCAACGCAGGCAGCTCTTCCCTGAAGTATCAGCTCATCGACGTGGACAGCGGCGCGGTTATCGCCAAGGGGCTTTGCGAGCGCATCGGCATCGACGGCTCTAAGCTGACCTACAAGCCCACGGGCAAGGATTCCCACGTGTTTGAAAAGGACATGAAGGACCATGCCCAGGCCATCCGTATGGTGCTGGAAGCCCTGGCGGACAAGGATATCGGCGTGGTGAAGAGCATGGACGAGATCGACGCGGTGGGCCATCGGGTGCTCCATGGCGGCGAGAAGTTCTCCGAGCCCGTGGTCATCAACGACAACGTGCTGGCCACCATCGAAGAGTGCGTACCCCTGGGCCCCCTCCACAACCCCGCCAACCTGATGGGCATCCGGGGCTGCATGGAGGTCATGCCCGGCGTGCCCATGGTGGCGGTGTTCGATACCGCCTGGGGCCAGACCATGCCCAAGGAAGCCTTTATCTACGCCCTGCCCTATGACGCCTATACCAAGTACCAGATCCGCCGCTATGGCTTCCACGGCACCTCCCACCGGTATGTGACCGGCCGGGCCGTGGAAAAGCTGGTGGCCGCCGGCATGAAGAAAGAGGACACCCGGGTCATCACCTGCCACCTGGGCAATGGCTCCAGCGTCAGCGCCGCCCGGGGCGGCAAATGCATCGATACTTCCATGGGCCTTACCCCATTGGAGGGCCTGCCCATGGGCACCCGCTGCGGCGATATCGACCCGGCCATCGTGCCTTTCATCATGCAGCGCACCGGTATGACCCCTGCGGAGATGGATACCTATATGAACAAAAAGAGCGGTATGCTGGGCCTGTCCGGGGTTTCCAGCGACTTCCGGGATCTGGAAGCCGCCGCCAAGGAAGGCAACGAGCGGGCGGAGCTGGCTCTAAAGACCTTTGCCTATAAGGTAAAGAAGTATATCGGCTCCTATAGCGCGGCCCTGGGCGGAGTGGACGCCATCGTATTCACCGCCGGCGTGGGCGAAAACGACCAGGGGATCCGGGCCCAGGTGCTACACGGGTTGGAATATCTGGGCGTGGACACGGATTTCGATAAGAACCTGAACGCGCCCCGGGGCGAAGAGGTGGAGATCTCCAAGCCCGGCAGCCGGGTAAAGGTTTTCGTGATCCCCACGGATGAGGAAATGGTCATCGCCCGGGATACCGCCGCCCTGACTGCAAAATAATAATAAAGAACCCCCGTGTAGGGCGGTAAAAGGCCAAATTCCATATTGACAAATCCCCGCCCTGCATATACAATGAACGATGTCGGTTTTTTGAGGTGCCAGCTATGCAGTTTTCCATCGCCGCCCAGCTGAAGCAGCCAGGTTTGGTTGGCCATTATGAGGCGGACGCCCATTTGCCGGCCCAATCCTATATGGGCCGGACGGTCTCCTTCCACGGGCCGCTGCATGTGGAAGCCCGCTACGTTTACGACGGGGAAAGCCTGCTGGTGCAGGGCATGGTAACGGCCATCCTCGATTCCGTGTGCGCTTTGTGCACCAAGGAATTTCAAGAGCCTTTCAGCTTTGATTTTGAGGAGCGGTTCGTCAAAGATCCCGACCCGGAGGACGAGTGTTATCCTATGGGCAGCGAGGCGTTGGATCTGACCCAGGCTGTGCTGGATAATCTCTTTCTAAACCTGCCCCTGCAAAGCCTATGCAAAGAGGATTGCAAAGGCCTTTGCCCGGTGTGCGGGTGCGACCTGAACACGGTCCAGTGCGCTTGCGTGCGGGAGACAGAGCCCCAACGGGAAATGCCTTTCGCCCAGCTGGGCGCGCTGTTGAATCACGATAAGGAGGTGTAAGCATGGCGGTCCCCAAGAGGAAAACGTCCAAAGCCAAGCGGGATGCCCGCAGGGCCAATTGGAAGCTGTCCGTTCCCGGTATCGTGGAATGCCCGCAGTGCCACGAGGCGAAGCTCGCCCATCGTGTGTGCAAGAAGTGCGGCTATTACGATGGCAAGCAGGCTATCGAAGTGGAAAAGGTCTGATGCGTCCATTCAATAACAAATAAGGGCTTCCGTCTGTGTGGAAGCCCTTTTCCTTTGCAGAAGCAGCGGTAGATGTGATAAACTATACTATACATATATCAATAAGGACGGCAGCGTAAAGGGGTATGCCCTGCGAGCCGCTCCGGATGAACGCACAGGCGATAGCCGGCGATCCTAGCAGGAGGGAAATGCATATGAAGATAGCCGTAGACGTATTTGGCGGGGACTATGCGCCCCAGGCAACCATAGAAGGAAGCTTACAGGCATTGCAACGCTTTGCGGATATAGAACTGGTGCTTTTTGGGGACGAGGAAAAGATGCGGCAGGCGCTATCCGCCTATCCCCAGGCGGAACAAAGCCGAATTACCCTGCGCCATTGCACCCAGGTGATCTCCTGCGAGGAGTCCCCCACGGCGGCCATCCGTACCAAAAAGGATTCCTCCATGGTAAAGGGCCTGGAAGCGGTACGGGATGGGGAGGCGGTATGCCTGGTGAGCGCAGGCAGCACAGGGGCGCTGTTGGCAGGGGCTACCCTGATCGTGCGGCGGCTCAAGGGGGTGAAGCGGCCTGCCCTGGGCATGGCCATCCCCAACCAAAAGGGCGGGGCGACCCTATTGATGGATTGCGGCGCCAACACGGATTGCAAACCTTCTTATTTAATGCAGTTTGCCGTGATGGCCAGCGCGTATATGGAAGGGGTGCTGGGGGTGCAGGAACCTCGGATCGGCCTATTGAACAACGGCGCGGAGGCGGAAAAGGGCAATGCCCTTACCAAGGCGGCTTATCCGCTGCTGGCGGGTGCGCCCATCCATTTTGTTGGTAACTGTGAGGCCCGGGAGATCCTGAGCGGGAATTTCGATGGGGTGATCTGCGACGGGTTTGACGGGAATGTGGTGCTCAAATATACCGAGGGCTTGGCGGAAGTGCTGATGAGCATGCTCAAGCAAGAGCTGCTGGCGGATACCCGCAGCAAATTGGGAGCGGCCCTGGCAAAGCCCGCGTTCCGCCGGTTTAAGCGGATCATGGACTATACCGAGTACGGCGGGGCGCCCCTATTGGGGGTGGCCGGCGGGGTGATCAAGGCCCACGGCAGTTCTAACGCCAAGGCCATCTGCGCGGCCATCGGGCAGGCTAGGCAGTTTGCAAAGGCGGATGTTCTGGCAACCATGGCCCAAGGAATCGAAAAACTGCCAGATATAGAGGATTGACATCCGCAGCGGTTCAGGCTAAACTATGCCTAGCAATCATTACCTAATTGTGCAATGGAAGGATGTGTCAGCATGGATTTTGAAAAGATTCGGGACCTGCTCGCAAAGCAAATGGACATTCCAGCGGAGACCATCACCCCGGAATCCCGGCTGGGTGAGGACCTGAAGGCAGATTCCCTAGACCTGGTGGAATTGGTCATGGACCTGGAGCAGGAATATGGCCTGCAGATCCCGGAAGAAGATCTTCCCAATATCCATACCGTCGGGGATATTGTGGCCGCCCTCAATAAGTAAGGCGGATACTGGAATTGTACATGTGAAGGCTAAGCGCGGCATATCGAACCATGGATATGCTCCTGTATTTCGGTATGCCCTGTTTGGCTGTTTGGCCAATTGGCTGCGCCGGCGGGTGATAAGGGTCCTCATCTTAGCATAGGGTGCGGGCATTTTCGCATGGAGGAGAGGTGCGCATGGAAATGGATTTCCTGCGGAGAAAAGCTCTGCAGGCGTTGGAGGAAAGGCTGGGGTATACGTTTTCTGATCTTTCCCTGTTGGATGCGGCGTTGACGCATACCTCCTATGTCAAGGGCGATGGGAAAGCCCATGAGCATAACGAACGGCTGGAGTTTTTAGGAGACGCCGTTTTGGAGCTATGCGTGAGCGAATATCTGTACCGCAATTTCCCAAAGCTGAACGAAGGCGTTATGACCCGGGCCCGGGCTGCATCCGTATGTGAAAGCGCATTGCATCTTGTTGCGCTGCAATTGGAGCTGGGGACCTGCTTGCGCCTAAGCCGGGGGGAAGAACACTCAGGCGGCCGGGAAAAACCTTCTATCTTGGCGGATGGGGTGGAGGCTGTGATCGGAGCCATCTATTTAGACGGCGGGTTGGAAGCAGCTAGGACGTTTATTTTGGGCATGACCCAGGCCCAGATCCGCGCGGCTGTGCAAAACGTAGATGCCAAGGACTATAAGACCCAGTTGCAGGAATATGTACAGAAGCTGCATAAGGGGAATGTGACCTATGAATTGCTGAATACCACGGGCCCAGACCATCAAAAGGTATTTTATATGCGGGCTGTGGTGGCGGGGGATCCTATGGGCACGGGCCAGGGAGGCTCCAAGCAGGAAGCCGGGCAGGCAGCCGCCCGGCAGACCCTGGAAATGCTGGGGGATAAAAGCCCAAATGGGGTTGAAACCAAATGGGAGAGGCATGGTAGCTAAACATTGCGACTGATCAAACTGGAACTAAACGGATTTAAATCCTTTGCGAAAAAGACCCAGATCGATATAGAGCGGGGCGTGACCGCCATCATCGGCCCCAACGGCAGCGGCAAAAGCAATATTGCAGACGCAGTGCGTTGGGTGCTGGGGGAGCAGAGCGCCAAGGCCCTACGGGGCGCCAAGATGGAGGACGTGATCTTCAATGGCACGGAATCCCGCAAGCCCCAGGCCTTTTGCGAAGTGACCCTTACCTTTGACAACGCGGACGGGGAACTTCCCACCGACTATGCGGAGGTCAGCATCACCCGGCGGGTGTACCGTAGCGGCGAAAGCGAATACCTGATCAACCGAACGCCTTGCAGGCTCAAGGACATCCAGTCCCTGCTGCGGGATACGGGAGTAGGAAAGGAAGGGTATTCCATCATCGGTCAGGGCAAGGTGGAGGAGATCCTGTCCAATAAATCCGGCGACCGGCGGGCTGCCTTTGAGGAGGCGGCAGGGGTGATGAAATACCGGGTGCGCAAGGAGGAAGCCGAACGCAAGCTGGAAAACACCAAAAAGAACCTGGTGCGCTTGCAGGATATTTTGGAGGAGCTCGGCACCCAGATCGGCCCCCTGGAGGAGCAGAGCGAAGCCGCCCGCACCTTTTTGCGGCTGCGGGATGAGCTAAGGGAGATCGAGGTCAATCTGTTCCTGTATCAATACGATAAGCTGCAGGAACGCTTGAAAACCCAGGAAGAAAGCCTGGGCCAGCTGGATACACAGATACGCGCCGCCACAGAGCAAGCGGAGCGGCTCAGCAAGCAGTGCGCCCAGGAAGAGGAGCAGGAACGGGAACTGAACGGCGCCATTTCGCAGATGCAGGGGCGGCTGCTTTCCATGTCTTCCGGGGCGGAGGCCCATGCAGGTTCCGTAAAGGTATTGGAGGAGCGCATGGGCAATCTAAGCCGGGAACAGGCCCGGCTGGAGGAGGAAAGCAGGAGCCAAAGCAGCCAGGCCGCCGTTTTGCGGGCCCAGTGGACGGCTGCGGGACAGGAGCAAGCAGCGGCGCAGGAAGCGCGGGATGCCTGCGCAGCCGACTTGGCGCAGACCGAGAGGGCGCGCCAGGAAATGGAGCAAGAGATCCAACAAAGGGAGCAGGAAACCGAGCGGCAGAAAAACAGCATGATCGAGGCCCTGAACCGGCTCAGCGACGCGAAAAGCCGGATCTCCCGGTTGGAAGCCATCCGCACGGCGGTAACGGAGCGGATGGGGGAAGCCCAGGCCCAGGAGCAGGCCATCCGCCAGGAAGGGGAAAAGCTAGAGCAGGAGCAAGCCCAGCTTGCGGCTTGCTATAGCCAGATGCAGGCTGCTTACCAGGAAAAGCATGAGGCCCGGCAGGCGGCTGCGGGTCGGGTGAGCCGGCTGCAAACCGCCATCAAGGCGGTGCAGGAGGAAAGCCGGCGCATGGAGCAGCAGGCAGAGGCTGCCAAAAGTCGGATCAAGGTACTGGAGGAGATGAAGCGGGCTTACGAGGGCTATTATGCCAGCGTACGGAACCTGTTAAAGGACGCGGACCGGGACCAGGAATTGGGGGCGTGCATCGAAGGCGTCGTGGCGGAGCTGGTGCAGGTGCCAAAAGCCTATGAGACCGCCCTGGAAATGGCCCTGGGCAGCGCCATGCAGAACATTGTGACCCCCACGGACCAGGCCGCCAAGAAGGCCATCGACCATCTGCGCAGCAGGCAATATGGTAGGGCTACCTTCTTGCCTGTGAATGTGATCCGGCCCCGGACATTGAACCAACAGGAGCTAAGCTGCTGTCAGGTAAAAGGGTTTTTAGGCGTGGCCAGCCAGTTGGTTGGATATGCGGAGCGGTACCGTGGGATCTTTGAAAACCTGTTGGGCAGAACGGTATTGGTGGAGGACCTGGAAGCGGGCATGGCCATCAACCGGCAGGCAAAGGGCGCATTTCGCATCGCCACTCTGAAGGGGGACATCATCAACCCCGGTGGTTCCATGACCGGCGGCAGCACCCAAAAGCGGGAGTTCAGCCTGATCGGCCGGGAGCGGGAGATCCAGGAGCTGCAAAAGGGGCTTGCCCAGCTTGCCAAAGCCATCCGGGAGCAGGCGAGCCATACCGGGGAGATGGAGCGGGAACTGGCGGCGGCGGAGCAGGGTTTGCAGGCTGCCACCGAGGCCTTGCACGCCCAGGATCTGGAGCTGGCGGCCCAACGGGAAAAGGTGGAAGCCCTTAAGCAATATGTGGAGGAAAACCAGGAGGCCCTGGAGCGGAACCAGCGGGAATATAGCCAGCTTCAGGACAATATCGACAATATAGACCAGCAGTGCGCGGAGGCCAGGCAGGCCCAGAGCAGCTTGGAAGCGGGCAATGTGGCCAGCCAGGAGGACGTAAGGCGTATGCAGGCGGAATTGACCGCCCGCAGAAGCGAATATGCCGGCGTCAACGACAAGGCCACGGAGCAGAAGGTGGCCCTCATGGCCCGGGAGAAGGAGCTGCAGGGGTTGCAGCAGACCCGGGAGCGGCTGGAAAAGGAAGCGAAAAGCCTGGAGCAGCAGGCGGCTGCCGCCAAGGAACAGGCAGCCCAAAGCCAGCGGCAGCAGCAGCTGCTGCAGGCGGAGTTGGCGACGCTTTTGCAGGGGCTGGATGGAGAGCGCAAGGATATCGACCTGCTCACCGAACAGATCCGAAGCCTGGAAGAGGAGCGGGCGTCCCATCTGCGGGCCCTGGACGAGGCCCGGGGCCAGCGGGAGGAAGCGGCCCAGGCGTTGAGCGAGCTGGGGGAGCGGCGGCATAAGGTGGAGCTGAACCAGAACCGGGCCCAGATGGAGCTGGCCAATATGCAGGACCGGATCTGGAGCGATTATGAGCTCACCTATGAAAACGCCCAGCCCATGCGGCAGGAGATCTCGGTGGCGGCGGGCAACATCCGGGCGGATGCGCTGAAAAAGGAAATCAAGGCCCTGGGGGATGTGAACATCAATGCCATTGAAGACTATCGAAATGTGAAGGATCGCTATGACGCCCTGGACGCCCAATGCAAGGATCTGACCCAGGCGGAAGCGGATCTGCAGGTGCTTATCGAGGACCTGGTGCATACCATGGAGCGGGAGTTCCAGCGGCAGTTCAGCTTGATCCAGCAGAATTTCTCCATCGTATTTGGAGAGCTGTTTGGCGGCGGCCGGGCGGAGCTGGTTTTAAGCGATCCCAAGGATATCCTCAATTGCGATATCGATATCATCGCCCAGCCCCCAGGGAAGAAATTGCAGCTGCTATCCCTGCTGTCCGGTGGGGAACGGGCGCTGACGGCCATCGCCCTGCTGTTCGCCATTTTGAAGCTGAAGCCGACGGCATTTTGCATACTGGATGAGATCGAAGCGGCGCTGGACGAGGCCAATGTAAGCAATTTTGCATCCTATGTGCGGAACTATTCCGCCAACACCCAGTTTATCCTGATCACCCACCGGAAGGGCAGCATGGAGGTATGCGATTCCCTGTACGGGGTGGCGATGGAAGAAAAGGGCGTATCCAAGGTGGTATCCGCCCGGTTTGCCTCAGTTGGAGGCTAGGCAGGAGGAAGGAAAATGGGAATCTTCGGAAAACTAAAAGAAAGCCTTGCCAAGGTGGGGGGCGGCATGTTGGCAGGGGTGTTTGCCGGACCGGAACGCATCGATGAGGATTTCTATGAGGAGTTGGAAGAAGCCCTCATCGTGGCGGATGTGGGCATGGAGACCACCGAGATCCTGCTGGCGCGGCTTCGGCAGGCGGTGAAGGAACAGGAACTGCATACCCGGAGCGAGGCCCGGCAGGCTATGGTGGAGATCTTGGCCAAGGCCATGGAGCCCAAAACCCCCTTTGCAGGGGAGGCAGGGCCGGCGGTGCTGCTGATCGTAGGGGTAAATGGGGTTGGAAAGACCACCTCCCTGGGGAAGTTGGCCCATCTGTATAAATCCAAGGGTCGCAATCCCCTGTTGGCTGCCGGAGACACCTTCCGGGCGGCGGCGGCGGAACAGTTATCCATCTGGGCAGAACGGGCGGACACCCCCATTGTGAAGCAAGGGGAAGGGGCGGACCCGGCAGCGGTGGTATATGACGCCATTTGCTCGTACAAGGCAAAGGGCCGGGATCTGCTGCTGGTGGATACGGCAGGCAGGCTCCATAATAAGAAAAACCTGATGGAAGAGCTTGCTAAGATCCGCCGGGTGATCAATCGTGAGCTGCCGGATGTGCCCTGCGAATCCCTCTTGGTGCTGGACGCCACCACCGGCCAAAACGCCATTGCCCAAGCAAAGGCATTTACCCAGGCCGCCGGCTTGACCGGGGTGATCCTTACAAAGCTGGACGGCACGGCCAAGGGCGGTGTAGCCCTGGCGGTACAAGGGGTTTTAGAGGTGCCCGTTCGGTTCATCGGGGTGGGGGAAGGTATGGAAGACCTCCTTCCGTTCGATCCTATGGATTTTGCCAGGGCCCTTCTGGAGCAATAAGGAGCGGATGATGAAAACCAGGTTATTTCATAAAGGGATCTCTCCCATTCGCGTATTGCCGCTAGGCTATTTGGGCGTGATCTGTGTGGGCACGCTGTTGTTGATGCTGCCCGCCGCCTCCTATGGCGCCCCGCTGCCCTTCTTGGACGCCCTGTTTACCGCCACCTCCGCCTCTTGTGTGACCGGTTTGGTGGTGGTGGATACGGGAACCTATTTTACGCCCTTTGGCCAGGCGGTGGTGCTGCTGCTGATCCAGGTGGGCGGCTTGGGCTTTATGGCGGTGACCACCATGCTGTTTTTGGCCCTGCGGGCCCGGGTATCCCTCCGGGGGCGTATGCTGCTGGCGGAAGGCACCGGCTCTGGGCAAATTCAAGGGGTTGTCCTTTTAAGCCAACGCATTGTGGCCCTTACCATGGCTTGCGAAAGCATTGGCGCCCTGCTGCTATCCATCCGGTTTGTCCCGCTTTATGGCTGGGGAAAAGGGATCTGGTATGCGGTATTCCATAGCGTTTCCGCTTTTTGCAATGCCGGCTTTGACCTGATGGGCGATTTCCAATCCCTGGTCCCATTCGTGCGGGACCCCTTGGTGAATTTTACTATTATGTGGCTCATTGTCATGGGTGGCTTGGGCTTCGCATTGATCCTGGAACTGATCCGCAAACCCAAGACAAAGCAACGGATAAGCGTTCATGGCCGTACGGTATTGATCGCCACCGCAATGCTGGTCTTTGGCGGCGGTATCCTTTTCTGGCTGTTTGAACGGCATAACCCAGATACCCTGGGGGAGTTTCCGCTGTCAACCCAATTGATGGCCTCCCTGTTCCAGTCGGTAACCTGCCGGACGGCGGGCTTCAATACCATCGACCAGACCGCCCTGTGCGAGGGCAGTAAGCTGCTCAGCTTCCTGCTGATGTTCATCGGCGGCGCGCCGGCAGGCACCGCGGGCGGCGTAAAGATCACCACCGTGGCCATGCTGTTCTTTTCGGTGCGCTCGCTCATGCGGGGCAGAGAGGAGACCGAGGCTTTTGGCCGGCGGTTTTCCCGCAACGCCTTAGCCCGGGCCTTGTGCATTTTCCTGTTGGCCATTGCCTTCCTGTTTGTGGGGGCCATGGTCATGTCCCTGACAGAACGGGGAACTGCCTGCGGAAGCATGGATTTTATCGATAAAATGTTTGAATTGGCTTCCGCCCTGGGCACCGTGGGCCTTACGGTGGGGGTTACGGAAGTGGCGGGCGTTACCAGCCGGCTGGTGTTGTGCGTGTTGATGTATCTGGGCCGGGCTGGCTTGCTGACCATTGCCTTGGCCTGCGGCCGGGAAGACGCGGAATCCGCCATACGCTATCCCCTGGGGGAGATTATGATCGGCTAATTTATAGAAAGGTTGGGAGCATATGAAAAAGAGCATTCTCGTATTGGGCTTGGGCCGGTTCGGCGCCACGTTGGCCACTTCCTTGTGCCAATTGGGCCAGGAAGTTACGGCGGTGGACGCCAATGCCGCCCGGGTAGATGTGGTGAAGAACTTGGTTACCCATGCTTTGCAGGCGAACGTCAGCGATGAGCGGGCTATCTCTCAGCTGGGCGTGCGGAATTATGACTGCGTGGCTGTGTGCATCGGTGAAGATATACGGGCATCGGTATTGGCGGTGGTGATGTGCAAGGAATACGGAGCCAAGTATGTGATCTGCAAGGCCAGCGACCACCTGCATGAAAAGCTGCTGTATAAAACCGGCGCGGATAAGGTGTTTCAGCCCGAACGGGAAGGCGCCGTCCGGCTGGCCCATTCCCTGGCCTCTCAAAGCGTGTTGGATTTTATCGACCTTTCCGATGAATACAGCATCAGCGAGGTGCGCCTGCCCGCCTCCTGGGCGGGGAAAACCCTTTCTACCCTGAACGTGCGGGCGGTATATGGCATCTCGGTGATCGCCCTTCGGCGCAGAGGGCAGATCGTCATTACCCTGGACCCCAATGAGGCGTTGGAGGCGGGGGATGAGCTGGTGGTCATCGGTTCAAACGAGGCTTTGGCGAAGTTGGATGCAGTAAAATAACCCTTGACTTTTCCCGGAAGATGGATATAATGGATAAGGTGTAAAGGTAAATGCCTTTACACCTTTTGCGTAAAAAACGTATTCTACCATCCACGGAGGTGGGACCATGCAGGCACATGTGGAGCTGGGTATGCTGCTCAGCCGGTATGGCGCCTTATTGACGGAGCGCCAGCGGGCCCTGCTATCCATGGCGGTGGATGAAGATCTTTCCCTAGCCGAAATTGCGGAGCGGGCCGGTATATCCAGGCAGGGCGTTCGGGACGCCATCCAGCGGGCTTCGGCCCAGCTGCACGCCTATGAACAGGCGCTGGGTATGGAGCGAAAGGCCTGGGCCATACGGGAAAAAGCAAAGGCCTTGGCTGCGCTACCCTGCGTGCAGGAAGACGGAGAAGCCCAGGGGCTGATCCAGGACATAATGGAGATGATGGACGATGGCATTTGAAGGGCTTTCCTCCAAACTGCAAACTGTATTTAAGAAGCTGTCCGGCCGGGGCAAGCTGAGCGAAAAAGACGTAAAGGAGGCCATGCGGGAGGTTAAGCTCGCCTTGTTGGAGGCGGATGTCAGCTTCGCGGTGGTCAAGAAGTTCATCGCTCAGGTATCCCAGCGGGCGGTGGGGGCAGAGGTGTTGGAAAGCCTTACCCCAGGCCAGCAGGTGATCAAGATCGTTAACGAGGAGTTGACAAACCTGATGGGCGGGGCCAACGCCAAGGTGGAATTTGGCTCCAAGACGCCGGCGGTGATCCTGCTGTGCGGCTTGCAGGGCGCAGGCAAAACCACCATGGCGGGCAAGCTGGGGGCGTATCTGCAAAAGCAGTTTGGGAAGACGCCCCTGCTGGTGGCCTGCGATATTTACAGGCCCGCCGCCATTCAGCAATTGCAGGTGGTGGGGGAAAAGCTGAAGTTGCCCGTGTTTGAAAAAGGGCAGCAGGACCCCATACGGACCGCCAAGGAAGCGGTGGAATACGCCAAATCCCATATGATGGACCTGGTAATCGTGGATACGGCGGGCCGGCTCCATATCGACGAAGCCATGATGGAGGAGATCGCCGGGATACGGGACGCTTTACAGCCGGCGGAGATCCTGCTGGTGGTGGACGCCATGACCGGCCAGGATGCGGTAAACGTGGCCAAGGCGTTCAACGAAAAGCTGGCGGTGACCGGCGTGATCGTCACCAAGCTGGACGGCGATACCCGGGGCGGCGCGGCGCTGTCGGTGCGGGAAGTGACGGGACGTCCCATCAAATTCTGCGGCACCGGGGAAAAGCTACAGGACATTGAGCCCTTTTATCCCGACCGGATGGCCAGCCGGATCCTTGGCATGGGGGATATGCTCACCCTCATTGAAAAGGCCCAAAACGCCTTCGATGAAAAAAAGGCCCAAGAACTGGCCACCAAGCTCAAGACCAACGACTTTACCCTAGAAGATTTTATGGAGCAGATGGAGCAGGTAAAATCCATGGGTTCCATGGAGGATATCCTGGCCATGATGCCGGGGGCCAACGCGGCCAAGCTGGGGAATATGGAGATCGATGAAAAGCAGACGGAACGTATGCTGGCCATCGTAAAATCCATGACTCCGGAGGAGCGGCGCAGGCCGGAGCTGCTCAACGCCAGCCGGCGGCGGCGTATTGCCGCGGGAAGCGGGAACTCGATACAGGAAGTCAACCGGCTGCTGAACCAATTTGAAGCCACCCGCAAGATGATGCGGCAGTTTGCAGGGGGCAAGCTGGGCAAGATGAAAAAAGGACGCCGGGGCTTTAATCCCTTTGGTTTCTAAGGCGCATTCCTTGCGTTTTTGAAATAAATAATTTTTTTATACATTTAGGAGGAAAACAGACAATGCTTAAGATCAGGCTTCGCAGGATGGGCGCTAAGAAGGCTCCTTTTTACCGCATCGTGGTGGCGGACTCCCGCGCACCCCGGGACGGCGCCTTTGTGGAGGAGCTGGGTTATTATAACCCCATCGCAGAACCCGCCGAGCTGAAGGTGGACAATGAAAAGGCCGTCAACTGGATGAAGAACGGCGCCCAACCCACCGATACCGTGCGGGCCCTGTTGAAGAAGTCCGGCGCCATCCAGTAAAGCTGGAAAAAGGAACGAGCCATGGGAGACCTGGTAAAATACATCGCGGTAAACCTGGTGGATAAGCCGGACGAAGTACAGGTAGAAGTCAAGGAAGGCGAAAATTCCACGGTGATCGAGCTTCGGGTAGCGCCGGAGGATATGGGCAAGGTCATCGGCAAACAGGGCCGCATTGCAAAGGCGATCCGCACGGTGGTGCGGGCTGCATCCGTTCGGGAAAATAAAAAATACGTGGTAGAGATCATCGGCTGATCCAAAGAACAGGCGGCAGGCCCAGGCGGCCCGCCGCTTTTTTGCCCGGAGGTATGAAATGGAAGGCTATTTGCGGGTGGGCATGATCCTGCGGCCCCATGGGGTCCGCGGCGCGGTCAAGCTTTTGCCCCTTACAGAGGATCTGAGCCGGTTCCGCCGGCTAAAAAGCTGCTTTTTGGAGCGGGACGGCGCCTATGTGCCCATAGAGGTACAGGCGGCCAGCCCCCAGCAGGACGGGGTGATCCTGCAGCTATCCTGCGCCCGTACCCGGGAAGAAGCGGAGGGGCTGCGAAACCTGTACGTGTGCGTGGACCGGGCCCATGCAGTGAAGCTGCCGCCGGGCCGGTATTTCGTGGCGGACATGATCGGCTGCCGGGTGGAGGATAGCCAAGGTAAGCCCCTGGGGGTGCTCCAGGAGGTGCTGGAGACCGGGGCAAACGACGTATATGTGATCCAGGGGGATCGGCAGCTGCTGGTGCCGGCCCTTAAGAAGCTGCTGACCCTGGTGGATGTGGCGAATAAACGCATCGTGCTGGACGCGGCGGTGCTGGAGGAGGTGGGCCTGTTTGCGGATTGACGTGCTGACCCTGTTCCCGGAGATGTTCCAGGGGGTGCTGGGCAGCAGCATGTTGGGCCGGGCGGCCCAGGGGGGCATATTGGAATTCCATCTGCATAATATCCGGGACTGGTCCACAAACAAGCATCACAACGCGGACGATTACCCCTTTGGAGGCGGTGCGGGCATGGTGATGATGGCCCAGCCCATATGGGATTGCCTGGACCAGGTGGACCCAAACCACCAGGCCCTGCGCATCGCCCTGCTGCCCCGGGGGGAGCCCCTGGGGGTGCCCATGGCCCGGGAGCTGAGCAAAAAGGAATGGCTGGTGCTGTTGTGCGGCCATTATGAAGGGGTGGATGAACGAGCCTTGGCCCAGATGGACATGGAGGTGTCCATCGGGGACTATGTGCTTACCGGCGGGGAGCTGCCCGCCATGGTGCTCATCGACTGCGTGAGCCGGTTTATCCCGGGGGTATTGGGCTGCCAGGATTCCGCGGAGGAGGAGAGCTTCTCAGACGGGCTGCTGGAATATCCCCAATATACCCGTCCTGCGGAATACCGTGGCATGGCGGTACCGCCGGTGCTGCTCAACGGGAACCACGCCCACATCGCCCGGTGGCGGCGGGACATGTCCCTGGCCATCACCAAAAAACGCAGGCCGGAACTGCTTTTGCAAACGACGCTGGATAAGAAGGACCAGGCGTTTCTGAACAGCCTGGAAACATGCGAGGACCCGGTGGAATAGCCTGCTTGCCATAGGACCCTTGCCGCCGGTTCCAGGAAAGGGAAGGATAGTATGGGCAAATCTGCTGTTTTGACAGGGTTGCTGGCCCTGATTATGCTGCTCACCGGCTGTTCAACAGGGGGCAAGGAATTCGCCATTGGGGAGGCGGCCATGCTGGAAATCACCGATGGGAGCACCGGCGAGACCATTCAGGTAACGGATCCAGAGGCCATACGATATATTGCCGACAACCTGAACGCCATGGGATTCAGCCACGCAGGAACAGCGGAGGGGGCCGGCTGGACCTATGGGTTAACCTGGTTCGACCATCAGGGGAAGCCCTTCGAGACCATTTTCCTTATGGGGGATGGGTATACCATCCTATATGAAGGCCGCTATGCCAAGGGCATGGAGGCGGATCAGGAGATCGACCTGGCCTTTGTGGAAAGCCTGCTGGCCAACGGCCGGGCCGTAGATTGGGGCATCGCCCTGTCCGCAGTCGATGTGCAGCCCACGGGTTTGACCCTGGTGATCGCCCAATCCGGCGGCCATCCCACCGGCAGGCTGCAATACGGCAGCGACTATACCCTGGAGGTGTTTCAGGACGGGGTATGGGAGCAGGTGCCCTATGCGGTGGAAGGGGACGTGGGCTGGACGGCGGAAGCGTATCTGGTCTCCATGGAGGCCAGCGTGGAGGAGAACGTCCAGTGGGCGTTCCTTTACGGGTCCCTTTCCCCCGGGACCTACCGGATCCGCAAGACCTTTATGGACTTCCGGGAGACGGGGGATTACGATACCCAGACCTATTGGGCCGCCTTTGCGATCCGGTGAATGCCGTTCTTTCCCAGCGGGGCAAGCCATGGGAAATGCCGGGGATGCCGGGATAAAATGCTGAAAAACAGGCAAAATTCTAGTTGCACTTGACAGACCGGCGTGTTATAATGCACTTTGTGACAACGGGCGGTCCAATGCCGCGATGCGGTACGAACGTCTATGAGAGAGGAGAAAAAGAAAAATGTCCGACATCATCCGTGAACTGGAAAAAGAACAACTTCGTACCGATCTGCCTAAGTTGGAAGTGGGCGACACCGTCCGGGTCTTCGTAAAGGTCGTGGAAGGCTCTCGGGAGCGTCTACAGAATTTCGAAGGCGTTGTGATCAAGATGCAGGGCGGCGGCGTCCGCAAGACCTTCACTGTGCGCCGGGTATCCTATGGCGTAGGTGTGGAGCGTACCTTCCCCTATAACAGTCCCCGTATTGGCCGCATCGAAGTGGTGCGTCATGGTAAGGTCCGCCGGGCCAAGCTGTACTACCTGCGGGATCGGGTCGGTAAGGCCGCCAAGGTGGTGGAGCGGATTTCCGCAGACAAGGAAAAATAATCGGCAAGGGAAGGGCAGCGTATGCTGCGTTTGCCCAGAGCCGGCTAGGGCTTCCGCCAGGGCGCGGGACCATATGCCGGCCCAAACACAAAGGAACCGTAACCCCCGATGCATGGCCGCATAGGGGGTTTCTTCATACAAAAGGGAAAGGAGAGGGAGTATGCAGATCCAATGGTATCCCGGCCATATGGCCAAGGCCCGGCGCATGCTGGCGGAGAACCTGAAACTGATCGACGCGGTGGTGGAGATCCTGGACGCCCGGGCGCCCATCGCCACCCGGAACCCGGACTTTGACAGCCTGTTTGCGGCCAAGCGGCGGGTGGTGCTTTTGAATAAAAGCGATCTGGCGGACCCGGCAGCGACCCGGGCGTTCTTGAAGGTATACGAGGGGATGGGATTCCGGGCCCTATCCATGACCGCCACCAATTCCCAGAAGAAGGGTGCGGCGGTGGAGCTGCTGCAGGAAGCGGTGCGGGACGAGGTGGAGCGGCTGGAAAAGAAGGGGGTCAAAAAGACCGTGCGCATCCTGGTAGCGGGGATCCCCAACGTGGGAAAATCCACCTTTATCAACCGGCTGGCGGGCTCCAACCGGGCCCAGGTGGGGGACCGGCCCGGGGTGACCAAGGGCAAGCAATGGGTGAAGGTAAGCCCCTATCTGGAGCTGATGGATACCCCAGGGTTGCTTTGGCCCAAGCTGTCGGACCCCCTGTTGGCTAGGCATTTGGCATATATCGGCTCCATCAAGGACGACATTATGGACGTGGAACAGCTGGCGGGGCAATTGCTGGCGGAGCTAATGGGCCTTTGCCCGGAGGCGCTGCAAGCTCGGTATAAAAAGCTGGAACCCGGCATGGAGCCTGGGGCCCTGTTGGAGGGGGTATGCAGGGGGCGGGGCTTCTTGCTGCCCGGCGGGGTATTGGATACGGAGCGGGCCGCCCGGATCGTGCTGGATGAATTCCGGGGCGGCAAGATCGGCCGGGTCACCCTGGACGACCCCCGCTATGAAAGGCAGGATGCCGATGGCCAAGCGGACTGCTGAGCAGGAACAAGCAAGGCTCCTGGCCTTATCCGTGCGGGAACGGCGCTATTGGGAGCAGGGGCTGCTGGTGGCGGGCGCGGACGAGGTGGGCCGGGGCCCCTTGGCGGGGCCGGTGGTGGCGGCGGCTGTGCTGCTGCCCCCCGGCTGCCTGATCGAAGGGGTGGACGACTCCAAAAAGCTTTCGGAGCGGAAGCGGGAGCAGCTCTACGAGAGGATCCGGGAAAAGGCCATGGCCTATGGGGTAGGCTGGGTGGGGCCGGAGCGGATCGATGAGATCAACATCCTCCAGGCCACCCGGGAGGCTTTTGGGTTGGCCTATGAGGCGATGGAGGTTAAGCCGGACATTTTGCTGGTGGACGCGGTAAAAGGGCTTGCCATCCCGGTGCGGCAGGAGGCCATTATCCATGGGGACGCCCTATGTCATTCCATCGGCGCGGCTTCCATTTTGGCCAAGGTGGAGCGGGACCGGTATATGCGGCAGCAGGCGGCCTTGTATCCCGGCTATGGGTTTGAAACCCATAAGGGCTACGGGACGGCGGCGCATATGGCGGCCATCCGGCAGCTGGGGCCTTGCCCTCTGCACCGGCGCAGCTTTATCCGCAAGGTTTGGGGGGAATAGGCGATGGAAACCTACGATAAGGGCCGGCTGGGGGAAGACCTGGCGGCCCGCTATTTGGCGGATCGAGGCTGCCGGGTTTTGCAGCGCAATTACCGAAGGGAAGGCTGTGAGCTGGATCTGGTTGCCATGGAGGGGGAAACCCTGGTGTTTGCGGAGGTGAAGGCCAGAAGTAGCCGGGCCTGGGGCTATGGCCGGGAGGCGGTGGACGCCGCTAAGCAGAGGCGGATCATCCGGGCGGCCCAGGCGTATTTGCAGGAGACGGATTATGCCGGGCCCTGCCGGCTTGACGTGGTGGAGGTGGATCTGAACACCCGAAGCATTGTATGGATCCGTGACGCCTTTTCCGTAGCAGAATAGGGGCGGACAGCGCAAAAGGGCTGCCAATCGTAAACTTTTTAATTTGGCGTGTGGGATGGGGCCAACTGTGGTAAAATAATCATATCTATAGAAAAAATGGAAAGCTTCGAGGAACTTATGCATAAGTTTAAGGCTTTACTTCTTGCCTGCGCGCTGCTACTTTTGCCTGCATCCGCCCTGGCGGATACGCCGGTGGCGTTAGCTAACGGTGATTTTGATCAGGTCGGCATTGCGGACGGGCTTCCCCTGGATTGGTATGCGGAGGCCTGGATCACAGGAGAGGACGCCTATACCATCCAGCGGCTGGTTGATGAGGATGGGGCGCCTTGCGTTCAGATCGTGGCGGCAGAGGAAAACGACGTGCGGCTGTGCCAAACCATCCCGGTTGCAGAGAACAGCTACTATCGCATTTCCTGCGAGCTGCATACCCAGGACGTATCCGGCGGGGGCGGGGCCAACGTATCCGTAGTGGGCTCGTTGGCGGCCTCAGAACCCGTGGTAGGCACCAGCAATGGCTGGCAACAGGTGGAGCTGGTAGGCAAGACCGGCGCCGGCCAAACGGAGATGACCATCTGCATCCGGCTGGGGGGCTATGGCGCCCTTTGTAGCGGCACAGCCTGGTTTCGCAACGTGGAGGTGGTCCAGCTGGACAGCCTGCCCGTTGGGGTAGTAGCCGCGGACTTTGGCCAAGCGCCCGCCTCCCAATCCTCCGAAGGGACGCATAATGTAAACGAACTGCATAGCGGCGCCATGCTGTTGGCCACGGCTGCCTGCGCCGTTGCGGGCCTGTGGATCTATATGCGGCGCATCCTTCCCAATCAGCCGGAAGAGCCCCTGCCCAAGCCCAGCCCATGGCCGCAGCTGGCGACGATATTGATCGTAGCCTTTGTGGTGCGGCTTGTGCTGTCTTTGATTTTTTATGGCCATGCCACGGATATGAGCTGTTTCCTGGCATGGGGAAACGCCATGGCGGAAGGGGGGCCGGGCGCCTTCTATACGAGCGGGTTCTTTGCGGATTACCCGCCGGGGTATATGTATGTGCTGTGGCTTACAGGGAGCCTGTCCCAGCTGCTGGGGCTAACCTATGGCGGAAACGGCCAGGTGCTGCTGACCAAGATGCCCGTGATTTTATGCGATCTGGCAGCCGCATATGTGGTATTTCGCATGGCGGACAAACGCCTGCCCAGGCGGACGGCTTTGCTGTTGTGCGGCCTGGTGGCCTTGAACCCGGCCATGGCCTTCCTGTCCGGGGGTTGGGGGCAGATCGACCAGGTGCTTACCCTGGCGCTGCTATTGGTGGTATGGCTGCTAACGGAAAACCGTTTGGAATGGGCGGGGCTGGCCTATGGGATCGCCATCCTCATCAAGCCCCAGGCCCTGATGGCAGGCCCCTTGTTTGCCGGCGTATATTTCGTCAAGATCCACGATCAGGGCGCCAAGACGGCTTTGCGCACCCTGGCGGCGGTAGCCCTGGCGGTGGGGATCATCCTGCTGCTGTGCGTGCCCTTTAGCGGGGGCCAGGGAACGGTGGAGGTGGATTTCTTAGGGCTGTCCTTCCAAGGGCCTTGGTTTTTAGAAAAGCTCTTGGGTACCGCCACCAGCTATCCCTATGCCAGCATTGAGGCCTTTAATCTTTTTGCCCTGCTGGGAGGCAACTGGCAGCCGGTGGACGCCCCCTTCCTGTTTTCCATTACCTATGGCCAATGGGGTACGGCTTGCATGGTGTTGTGCGTGCTGGCTGCCCTATGGATGTATATTCGGGGGCGGAAGGAAAACGGTTGCTTGCCCCTGAGCCTTGCGTTTTTGCTGGCGGGGTTGTTTACCCTGGGGCAATATATGCACGAACGATATTTGTTTCCGGTGGTGCTGCTGCTCATGGTGAGTTTTATTGCCTATGAGGATCGGCGGTTGCTCCTGTGCTATTTGGGGTTTACCTGTTCGCTGCTGCTCAATTCCCTGGCGGCCTTTATGGTGGTAAAGGATACGGCCCTTAGAGGGGCGGAGTATAACTGTATCACGATTTTTGGCTCCATTCTCACGGTGCTGACCTTTGCCTATTTTGCCTGGGTATGCTGGGATCTGATCCTGCGTAAAAGGCGTTCGCCTGCCTTTGAGGGAGACCGGCGGGCAGGGGAGATCCAGCCCAGCCTATCCAATAAGAAAAAGCCCGAGGAAAGTAGCCGCTTTACCTCCCGAGACCGGCTGCTGTGCGGGACGCTGACCTTGGTTTATGGGGTGATCGCCATCATCAATCTGGGTACCATGCAGGCGCCGGAAACCGTATGGCAGGCAAGCGCCGGCCAAGGGGCTGTATTGGAGCTGGAGCAGGAGACCCAGCTATCCTGTATACGGGTATTTGGGGGCCTGGATACGGGAACGGTGTGCATGACCGGAGACGATGGCTCTACCTTGGAGTATACCGAGGAAAACGGAGATATGTTCCGCTGGGTGGATATCGGCGGGGAAGGCTGGCAAACCAAGACGTTGACGATCCAGGTGCAGCAAGGGACCGTATGGTTCAACGAGATCGCCTGCTTCGACCAGGCGGGGAACTATATCCCCATAACGGGTTGGGAGGCTACAGGAGAGGGAGCGCCGGAGGCGGCGCTGCTTTGCGATGAACCGGACCAGGTGCCCGCGTACCCCTCCAGCAAAAACGGCATGTATTTCGATGAGCTGTACCATGCCCGCACCGCTTACGAGCACCTTCACGGGCTGACGCCCTATGAAAACTCCCATCCGCCCCTGGGGAAGATCTTCATTATGGCGGGCATTGCCGTCTTTGGGATGAACGCCTTTGGCTGGCGGATCGTAGGCACCCTATTCGGCATCGGCATGGTCCCGATCCTGTATCTGTTCGCCAAGCGGCTATTCGGCAAAAGCGAATATGCTTTGCTGGCTGCAGGGCTGTTTGCCTTTGACTTCATGCACTTTACCCAGACCCGCATTGCCACCATCGATGTGTATGGGGTGTTTTTTATCCTGCTCATGCATTATTTCATGTACAGGTATTACACCATGAATTTCTTCACCGACGGGCTGTTTGCCACCCTGAAGCCCTTGGCATGGGCAGGGGTGTTTTTCGGGCTGGGGGTGGCCTGCAAATGGATCGGCATCTATGCGGGGGCCGGCTTGGCGGTGATCTTCTTCACTTCCCTGACCCAGCGGTATATGGAATACCGCCGGAATATACAAAGTAAGGACGTAAAAAAACGCGCCCAGGTATCCCGTTTTTGGCGGCAGGCCATCATCACCCTGCTGTGGTGTTGTTTGTTCTACATCCTGGTGCCCGCCAGCATTTATCTGGCCTCCTATCTGCCCTATGTCTGGTCCGAAGCCCAGTATGACCTAAAGGGGATCTGGGGGGTGCAGGAGTTTATGTTCAACTACCATAGCACCTTAACCGCTTCCCATCCCTACGAGTCCCCCTGGTGGCAGTGGCCTCTGGATATCCGGCCGGTTTGGTATTATGTGGGCTATGAGGGGATGCCGGCAAATTATGCCGCAACCATCTCCGCCTTCGGCAACCCGGCGGTTTGGTGGATTTGCTCTTTGGGTGGCATCGGGCTGGCCATCCGGCTGCTGATGAAGCGGATCCAGTATGAAAAAGGTATGTTCGTGCTGCTCACCGGGGTATGCGCCAATTATTTGCCCTGGGTCTTGGTGACCCGTTGTACCTTCGCATACCACTTCTTTGCTACGGTGCCCTTCCTCATCCTGTGTACCGTGTACCTGGTGAAGCGGGGAGAGGAAAAGAAAGGCTGGCCTGGCTGGGTCAAGTGGGCATGGCTGGGAGCGGCGGCGGTGCTGTTTGTCGCCTTTTATCCGGTGCTCTCGGGAACGCCGGCCCCGGCATCCTATATCCATGCCCTGGAATGGATGCCCACCTGGACCTTCTTGGGCTATTGACAAAGGAGGGCAGGAGGATGAAGCTGAAAGAGCAAGGGCTTCAATTCATTAAGTTTGGATTGGTGGGGGTATTAAATACCCTGGTGGACTTCCTGGTGTACCAGCTGCTGGTATACCTGGGGCTGCATTATGCGCCGGCCCAGTGCATTTCCTATACCTGCGGGCTGTTGAACAGTTACTTTTTCAACAGCCGGTGGACCTTTGGGAAAGGAAAACGATATACCAAGCGGGAATTTGTTGCCTTTGTGGCGGTAAATCTGGTATCCTTAAGTATATCGGTTGTGTTATTGCGGCTGTGCTACGGCACCCTTGGCATTGAGAGCAACCTAATCGCCAAGGGGGTGGTAACCGTCGTGGTGATGGTGATCAATTTTATCGGCAACAAGCTTTTCGTTTTCAAATAAACGGCCCGCCAGAGGGTCCGAGCCCCGGCAGGGCAGAGGGGCGGAATATGCTTTCAAAGATCCATAGCTATGGCCTATACGGCCTCCACGGCTTTGCCGTGGAGGTGGAGGTGGACGTGAGTCAGGGCCTACCGGCCTACGATACCGTAGGCTTGCCTGACGCTGCCGTGCGGGAATCTAGGGAACGGGTGCGGGCAGCGCTGCGCAACAGCGGATTTATGGTGCCGCCCCGGCGGATCACCATCAACCTGGCTCCGGCGGACATGAAAAAAGAGGGGACCGTATATGATCTGCCAATAGCCCTAGGCTTGCTTGCCGCGACAGAGCAGATCTCCCAGCCGGAAGAAGGATGGATCTTCCTGGGGGAACTGGCTCTAGACGGCGGGGTACGGGGGGTCAACGGGATCTTGCCCATGCTGATCAGCGCCCGGGCCCATGGCGTGACCCACGTTATGCTGCCAATGGAAAATGCGGGAGAAGCCGCCTACCTGGAAGGGATCCACGCCTATGCGGTGGGGACCCTGAAGGAGGCGGCTTCCTTGCTGCAGGAGCCGGCGGCGCATCCGCCGGTGGAGCGGCGGCAATGGGAAGCCGCGCCAACCCGGCCGGGCACGGACTTTTCCGAGATCCGGGGCCAGCAGGGGGCCAAGCGGGCGGCGGAGATCGCCGCGGCAGGCGGGCATAACCTGCTTTTGATCGGCACCCCGGGCAGCGGGAAAACCATGCTGGCCAAGGCTATGCCCAGCATTATGCCCCAGCTGACCTTTGGGGAGGCCCTGGAGATCACCAAGGTGCATTCCGTCACGGGGGCGTTCCGGGGCAGCGGGGGCATCGCGGCGGAGCGGCCCTTCCGCGCGCCCCATCACAGCGCCTCGCTGCCCTCCCTGGTAGGCGGCGGACCGAAAGCCCAGCCCGGGGAAATCAGCCTGGCCCATGGGGGCGTGCTGTTTTTGGACGAGCTGCCGGAGTTTTCCCGGGATGTCCTGGAGGCCCTGCGCCAGCCCCTGGAGGATCGGGAGGTCACCATCACCCGGGCGTCCTTCCGGGCTACCTATCCGGCGGACTTTATGCTGGTGGCGGCTATGAACCCATGTCCCTGTGGGTATTACGGCGGCCGGACCAGCCGGTGCAGGTGCACGCCGGTGCAGGTGGAGCGGTATCGAAATAGATTGTCCGGGCCCTTTTTAGACCGGATCGACCTGCAAGTAGAGATGACGGAGGTGGGGTATGAGGAGATCACCGGCCGGAGTACCGGGGAGCCCAGCGTGCAGATCCGGCAGCGGGTAGAGGCGGCCCGGCAGCGGCAGCGGGAGCGGTACCGGGAGGAGGGCATCCTGTTCAACGCCCAGCTTGCCGGCGAGCAGATCAACCGCTATTGCCCCCTGACAGCCCGTGCCCAGGCCATGGTGAAGAAGGCCTTCGATACCATGTATATGAGCGGGCGGGGTTACGGGCGGATCCGAAAGGTGGCCCGGACCATTGCGGACCTGGCGGGAGAGGAGATCATCGACGCCGTGCATGTGGCGGAAGCGTTGCAATACCGTAGTCTGGACAAAAAGTATTGGGGAGGATAAAATGGAACAGCGGGCACGACGGTACCGGCTATGGTTATGCTTTGCCCTGGGGCAGGCCCACAGCCGCATCGCAGCCCTTTTGGCCCACTACCAGGAGGATGCGGAAGCGGTTTTCCGGGACGCAAAGCACCATTGCCTGCCCGAATTGAATCAACGGGACGCCGGCCTGAACCGGCAGCTATACGAAAAGGCGGAGGAAGGGTACATCGATCGTTGCCTGGCGTATATGGAGCGGCATAAGATCCAGGGGGTGCTGCTGGGAGACGCCAATTACCCAAAATTATTGACCCAGATCCATCGCCCGCCTACCTGCTTATATGTGCGGGGCAGGCTGCCGGAGGTCATTCATTTGCCCATCGCCATGATCGGTTCCCGGAATTGCTCGGAATATGGGAAACGGGTCGCCATGACCATGGCCCGGGACTTTTCCAGCGTAGGGGTATGCGTGGTATCCGGCCTGGCCCATGGCATCGACGGGCTGTGCGCCAAGGGGGCCCTGGCGGCGGTGGATAATTCCTTTCCCACCATCGCGGTGTTGGGCTGCGGGGTGGACGTGGTATATCCCCCTCAGAATCGGGAGCTGTATGAGCAGGTGGTGGAACGGGGGGCCGTGGTATCGGAATTTCTTCCGGGGGAAAAGCCGCTTCCTGCCTATTTCCCCCAGCGGAATCGGATCATCAGCGGGCTGAGCAAAGGGGTTGTGGTGGTAGAAGCCGCCTTGCACAGCGGCACCAATATTACCGTGGAGTTCGCCCTGGAACAGAACCGGGATGTATTTGCCATCCCAGGAAGGCCCAGCGATGAAAAGAGCAAGGGGACCAACCGGCTTATAAAAGAGGGCAACGCAAAGTCTGTGACCGATGTATGGGACGTGCTGGAGGAGTACGACATCCAGCCAGGGCAAAGAGCGGCTCCCAAATGGATCGATGAAAGCCGGCTGAGTTTGGAGCAGACCCTTTTGGTGCGGCTGCTCCAGGCAGGGGAACGAAATATCGATGAATTGTGCGAATTGACGGGCTACAATGCCCCAGAGATAAATTTAGCCTTGACAGATATGGAATTATCGGGAATAATTAAGCAATCGCCGGGTAGATTGTTCAGCTTGGAATAATGGGAACACCGCAGCTTATATCCCATCCCTGACAAAAGGGCCCTCGTCCCACTAGGGATCATTTACCCGGTGCATAGAATGCTGCAACCAATCTGCTTCATGTAGGGCCAAGGGCATTTTGGCCGCATTTGTCTTGGCGCAAGGCGGGCTTGGCTGCCAGGCGGGGTCCTCCCGTCAGGGGTCGGCTAGCACAGCGCCCGGACAAATGCGGCCTAAAAGGGCGTAGGGCTTTTGCGCTGCGCCTTTTTGAGGGGCTCTTTCATTTATTATGTATCGCCTGTTTGCGCACCAATGGGGCCACAAAACAGGCATGCGCCTAGGGGCGCCAGAATAAGCAAAGAAAGAATACGTAGAACATTTGGAGGTACGCGCTTTCATGGCGGAGACATTGGTCATCGTGGAATCGCCTGCTAAGGCAAAGACGATCGGGAAATTTTTAGGGAGCAAATATAAGGTCATCGCTTCCAACGGGCATGTGCGGGATCTGCCGAAGAGCCAGTTGGGAGTAGATGTGGAGCATAATTTTACCCCGAAGTATATCACCTTGCGGGGACGGGGGGATGTGTTGGAGACCATCCGCCGGGAAGCGAAGAACGCCAAGAAGATCTATCTGGCTACCGACCCGGATATGGAAGGGGAAGCCATCAGCTGGCATCTGGCCCAGATCCTGAAGCTGGATATCGACTCCAAATGCCGCATTGAGTTTAACGAGATCACCGCCAATACGGTAAAGAATTCCGTCAAAGCCGCCCGGGCCATCGACATGAACCTGGTGGACGCCCAACAGGCCCGCCGGGTATTGGACCGTTTGGTGGGATATAAGATCAGCCCCATCCTCTGGGCCAAGGTGCGCCGGGGATTAAGCGCGGGTCGGGTCCAGTCCGTGGCCTGTAGGATCCTGTGCGACCGGGAAAAGGAGATCATGGACTTTGTCCCGGAGGAGTATTGGCTCATTAGCGCCCAGCTGAAGATCAAGGGCAGCCGCAAGCATCTGCCGGCCAAATTTTACGGCTACGGGGATAAGCGCACGGAGCTCCATACCCAGGCGGAGGCCGAAAAGGTGGTGGAGGCCTCTAGCGGCGTGCCGTTTCAGGTAACGGACATCAAGGTGGGAGAGCGTACCCGCCATGCGCCGCCGCCCTTTACCACCAGCAGCCTGCAGCAGGAGGCCAGCCGGAAGCTGGGCTTTACCACCAAGCTTACCATGCTTATCGCCCAGCAGCTTTATGAGGGCGTGGAGATCCAGGGCCAGGGGGTAACGGGCTTGATCACCTATATCCGTACCGACTCGGTACGGGTGGCGGAGGAGGCCCAGGCCCAGGCCCGGGATTATATCGCCGAAACCTATGGCCAGCCCTATGTGCCGGCGAAGCCCAACGTATATAAGGGCCGCAAGGGCGCCCAGGACGCCCATGAGGCCATCCGTCCTGCCAGCCTGTTGAATCGGCCCCAGGATGTGAAGGCGTCCTTGAACAACAACCAATATAAGCTGTATAAGCTGATTTTCGAGCGGTTTTTGGCCAGCCAGATGACGGAGGCCCGCTACGAGGTGAGCACCGTTACCCTGGATGCCAATGGTTGCACCTATAGGACCACCGGTTCCCGCACCTTGTTTGACGGATATACGGTATTGTATACCGAGGGAAAGGACGAAGCGGAAGAGGCGGAGCCCACCCTGCCCAAGCTGACGGTAGGGGAGGAATTACAGGCTGCCTCCATCGACAAGGAACAGAAATTCACCCAGGCGCCCCCCCGGTATACGGAGGCTTCCCTGGTGAAGCTGCTGGAGGAAAAAGGAATCGGCCGGCCTAGCACCTATGCGCCCACCATTTCCACCATCATCGAGCGGGGCTACGTCCAGCGGGAAAAGAAGCAGCTGGTGCCCACGGAGCTGGGGTTTGTGGTGACCCAGCTGATGAAGGACAATTTTAAGGACATCGTGGATGTGAAGTTCACGGCGGACATGGAGAGCAAGCTGGATAAGGTCAAGGACGGGGAACAGGAATGGACCGCGGTGATCAACGATTTTTATGGACCCTTTGAAAAGACCGTGGAAAAGGCGTCCCAAAGCATTGAAAAGATCGTGATCCAGGACGAGGTATCGGACGTGCCTTGCGATAAGTGCGGGGCCATGATGGTGTATAAGATGGGCCGGTTCGGCCGGTTCCTAGCCTGTCCCAATTTCCCGGCCTGCCGCAATACCAAGGCCATCGTAGAAAAGATCGACGTGCCCTGCCCCAAGTGCGGCGCCGCATTGATCAAGCGCAAATCCAAGCGGGGCAAGGTCTTTTACGGCTGCGAGCGGTATCCGGAATGCGATTTTGTATCCTGGGACCGGCCCACCAAGGAAAAATGCCCCAAGTGCGGCGGTTTGATGGTGCACAAGATGGGACAAAACGGCGGCTATACCCTATGCACGGATAAGGCCTGCGGCTATGTGGTACGGCCCCAGAAGAAGGATAAGGAAGAAAAGGAAAACGATGGCTGATACCGTAAGCGTCATAGGGGCCGGCCTCGCCGGCTGCGAAGCCGCGTTCCAGTTGGCGGAACGCGGCTTACTGGTGCGCCTGTATGAGATGAAGCCCCATAGGCGGCAGCCCGCCCATAAGGCGGACACCTTCGGGGAGCTGGTGTGTTCCAATTCCCTGCGTTCCGACCGGCTGCAAAACGGGGCCGGATTGATGAAGGAGGAGATGCGCCGGCTGCATTCCCTGATCATCTGGGCGGCGGACGAGACCCGGGTGCCTGCGGGGGGTGCCCTGGCGGTGGACCGGGAGGGATTTACCCGGCTGATCACGGACCGGATCTTAGCCCATCCCAACATCACCGTCATCCATCAGGAGGTCACCGCCCTGCCGGAGCCCCCTGCCATCGTGGCCACTGGGCCTCTCACCGACGGGCCCATTTTGGAGAATATCCAGCAGCTCTTTGGCCCGGGCCTGCATTTTTACGATGCGGCGGCTCCCATCGTGGCGGCGGATTCCCTGGAAATGGATAAAGTCTTTCGCGCCTCCCGGTATGAGCGGGGCAGCGATTATTTGAATTGCCCCATGGACCGGGCGGAATACCTTGCGTTCGTCCGGGAGCTGGTCCAGGCTGAGACCGCGCCCCTCCATGCATTTGAAACGCCCCGGGTGTTCGAGGGGTGTATGCCTGTGGAGGTCATGGCCAAGCGGGGGGAGATGACCTTGGCCTTTGGCCCCCTGAAGCCCGTGGGGTTGGTGGACCCCCATACCGGGAAAAAACCCTTTGCCGTGGTGCAGCTCCGCCAGGACGACGCGGAGGGAGCCATGTACAACATCGTAGGGTTCCAGACCAACCTGAAGTTCCCGGAACAGCGACGGGTATTCGGCATGATCCCCGGCCTGGCCCATGCGGAGTTTTTGCGCTATGGGGTCATGCATCGGAATACCTTCCTGCCTTCCCCGGGGAAGTTGGATTACCGCTATAGCGTCATCGAACGGCCTAACCTGTATTTTGCAGGCCAGATCACCGGCGTGGAGGGCTATGTGGAAAGCGCCGGCTCCGGCCTTGTGGCGGGGATCAATTTGGCCCATAGCCTCCTGGGAAAACCGCCGGTGGATTTTACCAGGGAAACCGCCCTTGGGGCCATGGCCCATTATGTATCCGGCTATTGCGGCAAGGATTTCCAGCCGATGAATATCAACTTTGGCATCATGGCAGAGCTGCCAGAGGAGCGCCGGCCCAGGAAAAAGACGGAACGGTATGAGGCCATTTCCCGGCGCGCGCTCCAGGCACTAGATGGCATAATTGCGAATAAACTGTAAAGGTATGGCTTCTTTGGCCCCATAGGCCGGGAAGCTGTGGTATGATACTTATATAATTTGGGCCGTATATGGCTTTGTGGAAGAATGCGAGGGAACAGATATGGCATTACAGGGGACGACCATTGTGGCTGTGCAGCGGAATGGGGTTTGCGCCATTGCCGGCGATGGGCAGGTCACCATGGGGGAGCGTACCATCATGAAAGGTACCGCGAAAAAGGTGCGCAGGCTTTACCACGATCAGGTGGTGGTGGGGTTTGCCGGCTCCGTGGCGGACGCCTTTTCCCTGTGCGAATGGTTTGAGGCCAAACTTACCCAATACGGCGGCAGCCTGCGCCGGGCGGCAGTGAGCCTGGCCAAGGATTGGCGCAGCGACAAGGCCCTTCGGCATCTAGAGGCGCTGCTGATCGCTGCGGATCGAGAGGATCTATTGGTCATCTCCGGCAGCGGGGAGGTCATCGATCCGGACGACGGCATTGCCGCCATTGGTTCCGGCGGCAATTACGCCCTGGCGGCTGCTAAGGCCCTGAAGGAAAACACAGACCTGCCTGCCCGGGAGATCGCCCGCAAGGCCATCGAAATCGCCTCGGAGATCTGCGTATTTACAAATGGCCATATCACCTTGGAGGAAGTATGAGCATCATGACCCCACGGGAAACCGTTGAAGCGCTGGATAAATACATCGTAGGCCAGAACGAGGCCAAGCGGGCGGTGGCCATCGCCCTGCGCAACCGATATCGCAGGAGCCGGCTCCCCCAGGAGCTGCGGGAGGAGATCACCCCGAAAAACATCATTATGATGGGCCCCACCGGGGTGGGGAAAACCGAGATCGCCCGGCGGCTGGCCAAGCTGGTGGACGCCCCCCTGGTAAAGGTGGAGGCCACCAAGTTTACCGAGGTGGGCTATGTGGGCCGGGATGTGGACAGCATGGTGCGGGATCTGGTGGAAGCCTCCATCCGCCTGTGCAAGGAGCGCAAGGCCCAGGTGGTGCGCTTGAGCGCGGAGGCGGCGGCGGAGCAGCGGCTGATCGAGTTGCTGTTGCCGGATCAAAAGAAAAAAGCAGAAAGCCCTGTGAATCCCTTACAGCTGTTATTGGGCGCAGGCAAGGCCAGCGAGCCGGAGCCCACAGAGGAAGAAAAGGCCCAACGAGCCACCCTGCGGGATCAGGTGGCGGCCAGGCTACGGGCCGGGCAGCTGGAAGAGGAACTGGTGGAGGTGGAAGTGGAGCAGCAGACGGCGGGAAACGCCATGCTGGCCATGGGCATCGACATCGACCTGAACGAGATGATGGGGGGCCTGATCCCTCCCAAAAAGAAAAAACGCCGGCTGCCCGTTAAGGATGCCCGCCGGATCCTGATCCAGGATGAAACGGATAAGCGCATCGACATGGATGAGGTGATCCGGGAGGCGGTGGAAAAGGCGGAGCAGGACGGCATCATCTTCATCGACGAGATCGACAAGATCGCCGGCAAGGAGCAGATGGGCGGCCCGGACGTATCCCGGGAAGGGGTCCAGCGGGACATTTTGCCCATTGTGGAAGGGTGCACGGTGAATACCAAGTATGGGCCGGTGAAAACGGACTTTATGCTGTTTATCGCAGCGGGGGCGTTCCATGTTTCCAAGGTGACGGACCTGATCCCGGAGCTACAGGGCCGCTTCCCCATCCGGGTGGAGCTTTCCGCCTTGACGGTGGAGGATTATAAGCGCATCCTGACCCAGCCGGAGCACGCCATCACCAAGCAATATGCCGCCCTGCTGAAAACGGATAATATCTTGCTTCAATTTACGGATGATGCCCTTACGGCCATCGCCCAATATGCCTATCAGGCAAACGAGACCAGCGAGAACATTGGCGCCAGGCGGCTGCATACCATAATGGAGAACCTGCTGGAGGATATTTCCTTCAATGCAGGGGGGGACTATCCCCTTACGAAAGTGGAGGTGGATGAAGCATACGTACGAGAACATGTATCCAAGGCTTACAAGGACGAAGACCTACAAAGGTTCATTTTGTGATGAGCGGGAAAGGCACGATTAAGCTCCTGGGCATTCTTGCGGGCGCATTCATGTTGACGGGATGCGCTGCAGCTGCAACAACGGCCAATGTGGCCCAGGAGGAAGAAGTTTCTTCTGCGATTGCATCGGTCCATGGGGAGAGTATTCCCTTGGCAAAGGCGGCTGCAGACGATGCCGTCACGGTGGAACCCACCCAGTCGCCGGACGCCCATGTGGTAGAGATCACTTTGCCGCCGGCTACGCCGGCCTATATGGTGGTGACATCGCCGCAGGCCTCCAGCCAGACGCAACCAGCGGCGACCCCGGAAGCCAGCCCGGCAGCAACCCCTAATCCGACTCCAACCGCTACACCGGAAGCTACCCCCAGCTATACGGTGGAGGAGCTGGAGGAATATGTGGACGGCTATGTGCTGGCGGCCACAGTTAATCTGCGAGCCGGCCCGGGGACCGGGTACGATGTGCTGGGGGAATATGAACGCTACGATACCCTGTTGGTGACCGGCACCTGCGAGGAATGGTATCGGGTAAAGCTGGACGGCCTGCGGGGCTATATGCTCAAGGAGTTTGTAGCCATGGGGGATGTGCCAGAACCTACGCCGGCTTATACGGTGGAGGAGTTGGACGAATATGTAGACGGCTATGTGAACGCCAAGACCATCAATCTGCGGGCAGGCCCTGGGACTGGATATGATGTGCTAGGGGAATACGAGCGCTACGACACCTTGCTGGTGACGGGCAAATGTGAGGAATGGTACCGGGTAAAGCTGGATGGCCTGCGGGGCTATATGCTCAAAGAGTATGTGACCATCGGCCAGGTGAAGGAAGCGGAGCCCACCCCGGCGCCTACGCCCACACCGGAGCAATCCATCCCAGTGGTAGAGGAAACGCCTACGACTACCCCCTCCACGAGCATTTCTCAGGCGGACGAGCTGTATCTGGCTGCCCAGGTGGTGCAAAAAGAAGGGGATATGGAAAGCTATGTGGCTGTTGCCAACGTAATTTATAACCGGGTCCATAGCAGCAGCTTCCCCAACACCATCGAGGAGGTCCTGTACCAGAAAAACCAGTTTTCCACCAGTAACCTGAAGGCGCCTTCCACCGCGGCTTTGGCGGCGGTCCAGCAGATCTTCATTGACGGCAACCTGATCCTGCCAGCGGAGGTAATGTATTTCCAAGCGGCAAGCCGGGGTACGGACCGCAGCGGATATACCTATTATGGCACCTACGGTGGAAACGTATTTTTCTACCGCTAGACTGGGAGAAACCCTAATAAAATGCCGGGTACCGGCAAAGAATAATACCGCAATTCTATCTGGAAAGGCGGTATTTTTTTATGCAGGCAGTCATCATGGCCGGCGGACATGGCAAGCGGCTGCGCCCCTTGACCTGCACCATGCCCAAACCAATGGTGCCACTTTTAAACAAGCCGGTGATCGATTATTGCGTGGAGCTGCTTACAGCCCATGGGATCACGGACATTGCAGCCACCCTACATTACTTGCCGGATATGATCCGAGAGCATTTGGGGGATGGGCGGGCATTTGGGGCGGAGATTCGTTATAGCGTAGAAGACAAGCCCTTGGGTACCGCCGGCAGCGTGGCGGCGGTGGCCCGGCCTGGAAAGCCTGTGCTGGTAATGAGCGGCGATGCCATAACGGATGTAGACCTGGGCGCGCTGATCCGGGCCCACGCGGACAGCGGCGCGGCGGCCACCATTGTGCTCAAACGGGTGCAGGTCCCTACGGAATACGGCGTGGCTTTGATGGATGAAACTGGCCGCATAAGCCGCTTTTTAGAGAAGCCCCAGCTTTCCCAGGTGTTTAGCGACCTGGCCAATACGGGGATCTATTTGCTCTCCCCGGAAGCGGTGGAAATGATCCCCAAGGATCAAGCCTACGATTTCAGCATGGATCTTTTTCCCAAGATGCTGGCGGCAAACATGCCCATCATGGGTCATGTCACAGAAAGCTATTGGTGTGATATTGGGGACCTTAGGGCCTATGTACAAGCCCAGCGGGATATGCTGGCAGGGAAGTGCGCCTTTGAGACCTTGGCGGTGGAGCGGGATGGCATTTTTATGGAGCATGACGCCAAGGTATCCCCGGAGGCGGCGCTGGTTGCCCCCTGCTACATTGGCCGGGATGCGGAGGTGGCAGGAGGCGCCCTGCTGGCGGACGGTACGGTGCTGTGCAGCGGCGTTCGGATCGGGGCGGGCAGCAGCATCAAGCGGAGCATTTTGCTGCAAGGCGCCCGGGTACGGGAGCATGGGGAGATCCGGGGTGCGGTCATCGCGGAAGGCGCCCAGGTGGACGACCATGCCCGTATCTTTGCCGGTACCGCCCTGGGGGCTGGAAGCCATGTGGGAAAAGGGGCTTCTATAACCGCCGGGGCTTGCCTGTGGCCCAACAAACAGGTGGAGGATGGGGCGACCTGCCAGGAGGATGTGATCTGGGATGGGGGCCTGCACAAGAACAACCTGGATACGGTGGTAAAAGGCTATACGGATGGGGACCTTGGGCCGGAGCGAGCTGCACGGATTGGGGCGGCCTATGTAAAAAGTCAGAAAGGCGCTCAAAAGGAATTGGCCATTGCCACAGATGGGAGCCAGCAGGCGGTTATGCTCAAGCACGGGGCCATGGCGGGGATGGTGTCCCAGGGCGGGGACGTATATGATCTGGGCCATTGCAGCTATTCCGCCTTTACCCATGGGATTCGCAGCTACGGCCTACAGGGCGGCATCTATGTACAGCGAGATGGCACAGGGCCCCATGGAGCGGAATTGGCTCTATGCGATGGGCAGGGCTGCCGGTTGACGGGCGGGAGCTTCCGTTCCTTCCGGCAGGAGTTGCTCAGCGGGCCACATCCGCCTTTGACGGCCCAGCGGCTGGGCATCATCCAGCAGCTGGGGGGCGCGGCCAAAGGCTATGAAGCCAGGCTGGGGGATATCTTGGAGCCGGGGGTCCAGGCCGGTGGGTATAAGATCATCCTCAGCGGGGATGGGGACCTGTATGATACCGCGGCCCGGGTGCTTTTACCGGCTGGATATAGCGTGCTATTCATGGCGGAACGCCAGGCGAGCCGCTTGCATGGCAGCATGATCCAACAGGGGGCAGAGTTAGGGTTCTTCGTGGACGAAACAGGGGAGATGACCTGTATCTTTCGGGATCAATACCTTGGCGAAAGCCAGCGGATCGTTTTACTGATCCAATGCGCTCTGGCGGAAGGGCGGCTTCGGGGCCATACAGGGCTGCCGGTTGGGATCAGCGAAACCTATGCGGAATATTTGGAGGGCTTGGGATGCAAAGTACATCGATGCCCAGAGGACCGGGAAAAATGGAAGAAACAGGCATTGACCCACGGCTGTTATCTTCCAGAGCTATTTGAAACGGAGGCAGCGGTGGTGCGGTTAAGCCAAATGGGACGGCAGGGACGGCTTGCCGGCTACGTGGAGCAGTTGCCCAAGACCTATGAAGCGGAGGGCAGCGTGGGCTGCTCCTGGAAGGAGATGGGGCGGGTAATGCGAAGCTTGGTGGAGACCGAGCGCAGCGACCGGGTGGAGCTGATGGACGGGGTGAAGGTGCGCAGCGACAAAGGCTGGGTGTTGATCCGGCCGAACGGGGATCTGACAGCCTACCGGGTGGTGGCTGGGAGCTTCAATGGGGAATATGCGCAGGAGCTGACAGACCTGTATTTGGATAAGGTCCGGCAGATTGCCCAAGACAAAGGGGAAGAATCGTGATACAATGGACGGAGCTTGAATTTTCCACATGAAAAGGAGGCCCGTCCATGTTTCATATCGTTTTGGTGGAGCCGGAGATCCCGCAAAATACCGGCAACATTTCCCGCACCTGCGCGGTAACGGGGACGGTCCTGCATATGGTGCGTCCTTTCGGGTTCAGCTTGGAGGACAAGTACCTGAAACGTGCGGGGTTGGATTATTGGGATAGCTTGGAGGTGCATTATTACGACGCCTTTGAGGAGGTGGAGGCCGCCTATCCTACGGCCCGGTTCTTTCTCACCTCCACCCATGCCACCCGCTCCTATGGGGATGTACGGTACCAGGATGGGGACTTTTTGGTGTTTGGCAAGGAGACGGCCGGATTGGGCCCAGCTTTATTGCAGCGGCGTGGGAAAGATGCCATTCGCATCCCCATGCGGCCGGGCCAACGGTCTTTGAACTTATCCAATTCGGCGGCCATCGTGCTGTACGAGGCCCTGCGGCAGACCGGTTTCCCGGGCTTGGTTTGACCCCTAGCCCCTCGGCGCCGGACACTGGAAAAAAAGTTGGATTTTCAGGAAAAAAACCCTGGATTTCAGCCTGTTTGGGCTTGACAGGGCGGCATAATTTGGGTAGAATATCACTTGTGTGTTCGTTAGGATCGGTATTTGCGGCCACAGCCCCGGAAGCAAGGTACCTCCCCATGGATGCAACGCGATTTTATTATCACTACTGCTTTTAGGAGGACAGCCATGAAGACCTATATGGCCAAGGGCGAAGCCGTAGAACGTAAGTGGTACGTGGTGGATGCAGAAGGTATGGTGCTCGGCCGTCTCGCATCCCAGGTAGCCGCTATTCTGCGTGGCAAGCATAAGCCCATATATACCCCCCATGTGGACACTGGTGATCATGTCATCATCATCAATGCGGACAAGGTCACCCTTACCGGCAAAAAGTTCACCGACAAAAAGTATTATCGGCATACCGGTTATCCCGGTGGCATTCGCGAGACCTCTTATGGCGAGCTGTTGGATAAGAAGCCTGAGTTTGCCGTATATGAAGCCATTCGCCGGATGATGCCCAAGGGCCCCCTGGGCCGCAAGATGCTCAAGAAGGTCCGCATTTATGCGGGCAGCCAGCATCAGCATGCCGCCCAGACGCCCGAAGTGCTCGTGCTCAAATAAGAGACAGGAGGAACAAGAAAATGGCAAGCATTACCCAATATCTCGGCACCGGCCGTCGTAAGAAGTCCATTGCCCGCGTTCGCCTGCTCCCCGGCACCGGCAACATCACCATCAATCAGCGGGATCTGGACGATTATTTCGGCTACGAGACCCTGAAGATGATCGTCCGTGCGCCGTTGGCCCTCACCGGCACCCAGAGCAAGTTTGACGTAAAGGTCAACGTATGCGGCGGCGGCACCACCGGCCAGGCTGGCGCCATTCGTCACGGTATTGCCCGCGCCCTCATCGCTGCGGAGCCCGAACTCCGGGGCGCCCTGAAGAAGGCCGGCTTCCTCACCCGTGACCCCCGCATGAAGGAGCGTAAAAAGTACGGCCTCAAGGCTGCCCGTCGCGCTCCGCAGTTCAGCAAGCGCTAAACTTTAT
>ENA-UOIW01000253-UOIW01000253.1-human-gut-metagenome-genome-assembly--contig:-P58-NODE-253-length-50379-cov-18.028376_pt1 | contig 50379 bp, 47 predicted proteins | sample MGYA00242334_ERZ723881 | MGnify/ENA metagenome assembly ERZ723881 | reverse complement strand
GGGCGCAGCAGCTCGTACATCTGCTCATAAGCTGCGGCGTCCTTTCGCATGAAGCGGTCGTACCGCCCGGCGTTTTTATCCCAGAAATTTTGACTGTTTCTCATGATTTCGCCCTCACAACGAGATGTTAAACTCCTCTAACTCACACAGATGACACAAGTGAGTTAGATCAAGCTAACTGTATCCCTTTTGAAAAGCCGCATCACTGCGGCTTTTCCGCTTATGCAAATAGCTCCCGGCAGGCGCCCCGCACCAGCGTTTCCAGCACCTGCGGATAGAGCACCCCAATCTGCTCCTGATGGGAGACGGTTAAAATCAAGCCCCGCACTGTGGCGGCAGCCAGCGCCATACCGCCCTTGGGCTGCAAGCCGCCCATCTCCAGCAGGGTACGGATGTGCGTCTCGTCATCGTGGTAGTGGGCGGTCTTCACTTCTTCCGGCAGCCGGTGCAGAAGAAAATCTGCGTCATTTTCGATGAACACAAAGGCTTTTGTCTTGGAGAGCCAACGGCAGGCCGCCAGGATCGCCGCTGCTGTGCGGTCGGCAGGAAGCAGGGTTGCGTTCTCCTGCAAGGACTTCTGCGCTACCGCGAAGCACTCGGTATGGATGTCCTCCAGTACAGCGAAAAACAGCAGCTCTTTGGAATCAAAGAATTTGTAAAATGACCCCTTGGAGATCCCAACGGCCTCCGCCAGCTGCTCCACAGAGGTTTTTCGCATCCCAATGGTAATGCCGCAGCGCCGGGCCTCCCGGATCAGGTCATTGCGGATCTGTTCATTCTGTTCGTCTGTAAAAGCCACTGCGCACGCTCCTTGGATTTATGACCATATTTATCGTTTCAGTCAAATTGTAACACGATCCGAAGAAGTTGTCAACGGCGTCGTTTTGCTTTCCATCATGATCAAATCAGATCCAACCCTTCCATCTCAAACGGAACCACTGTAGATTTCAGCAGTCTCGTCTCCGGCAATGCTGTGGTTGCGCTGGGCAATGGTCAGCAGTTCATCCGCAGATACGCTTTCATCCTTGTATCCGCTTTGGACGGCAAACTCGGAAATGACTTCTGCGCGGTTTTTGCCGAATTGTTATAGATCGCGCCAATCTGCCGCACGTGCCGATACTCCGCAAGGCTGGCAAAGGAACCGGCTTCGACCATCATGCGGCAGAACAGCAGCCCGTCCCGGACATAGTGTTTCGCGTATTTCAGGAACTCCGTTTCCTGCTCCGGGTCGAGCCTCGGCAGACAGTACAGCAGCATTTGCAGAACTTCCAGCTTGTAGTCCAGAAAGCGCGCCGGATCGTAACGGTCAATGCCATTGCGGGTGAGAAAGCGGTAAATCGCGCTGTTCAGACGCTTTTCAGCGTGGTGCAGGAAGAAGCAGAAGCACAGCAACTCAGAGAAAACGAGCGGCTGTGCTTTTCTGTTCTATCCAATTACGCCCGTGTCCTGCGGAGGTGGTCAGGCGGCAGCTTGCCCATCAGGAGCTGGAAGTGACTCTTGCCCTTTACCTTGCTGGGCTCCAGCAGATCCTGCACCAGCTTGAAGACAGAGACGATGTGCCGGCGCTCCTGTGGGTGCTCCTCATCCGGCGGCAGAAACTCCGCCAGCATCAGGATGACCGAAGTGAGCAATCCCTCCGCCGCATCATAGAAAAAGGCATTCTGTCCGCGGTTGCTGTCATCGCCATCGGGGTTGACAATGGTTTTATTATACTCCTTCACAGATGCTTTCAAGATGAAATTTCCAAAAAGAAATGAGGTGACGCTTGTATGCGTCACCTCATAACGATTGAGTTGGTTGATTTTTAGAGGGTTAGGTTTATCCAAATTAGTATAACACTTTTATTTTCTGTATTTTGAGGGAGTAAATCCATAATACCTTTTGAATATTTCAATCAATCTACTGGGGTTGGAGTATCCAACAATTCTTGAAATTTCCGCAATGGTGAGGTCGGTCTGAATAAGCATATGCTCGGCTACAGAGATCCTTTTCCTCTGAATGTATTCAGTAATGGACATATTATAAACTGACTTAAATAGCTTTTTCATTTTGCTTTCACTCATACATGCAATGGTGGAAAGCGTCTGCAACGTAATATTAAAACTGTAATGTTCGTCCATGTAATGCGTTAGTTCATCTAATGCCTGCAAATCTGTTTTGTTAATGGGCTGGCCATTCTCTTCATTTAGTCTGTTTTCTTTCAAATATGAAGCAAGATAAGAGATGATTTCATATATTTTTGCTTCTACTGTAATTCTGGACGCTTTCATGGAAAGCAGATACTCATATAGGCTTTGCATAGCATGATTAACATTTGGTAAATAGAATTTACCTTTTTCTTTGAAAAAATCAGAAAAGTTCACTTCAAGATCACCGGAAATTTCCTGGAGATACTGATCAATAAATTCCTGGTCAACCTGCACGGTAATACATCTTAATGGAATCTGAGGATGATAAATAGCTTTATACTTTTCAGATGGTTCATAGCAGCGCAATGTATTCGGAGAAATATTTTGATACGGATAGAATTCATCTCCTGCGCCACTAATATAGAGAGCAAGTACATAACCAGACCCAATATGTTCTCCGACCATAGTTTCCTGGTTAAATCTTATATCTGTCGCTGTAATGATGAAATCGTGGTGAACCTCACTCGTCCATTGAAATCCGGTTCCATATTTTGGGTTGATCTTATAATATGTTCCGTACTCTATTGGATTCTTTATCGATTCAACAAAGAAATCATCTCGTTTAACTTCTATCATTGGCTCCTCCCAAAGATGCCTCGTTTAGATTTATTAATACCTTGTTTAGACTTTATATCTGTTTTGCCCTTTACAATTAGCTACAACTAATTATAATGGAAGAGTTGATGTATGTCAAACCGTTTTTAAGCAAAAAGAGGTGTATATTTGAAGTCAATGCGCAGTTTATATAAAAAACTATTTCATTATGTCCCAGATAAAAGAATTTGGGCATATTTCTCCATGGCACTATCTGCCGCTGCCGTCTGCTCATATATGGGAGCATATTGGTTTTTGTGGCAGTCCATTGTGTCTATTTTGGTTATTCCCGTATATGAGAAGGCTATGTATGACGCAATTATTGTAGTCATACTTATGATTTTACGAGGCATTCTCAACATTGCATCGGCAACGTGTTCCCACTACTTAGGCTTCCGGCTTGAAACAAACTTAAGGAAAAATGGGCTTCATAAATTATTGGATGCCTCTTCTTCCTTTTTTGACCATAACAGCTCTGGAGAGATTCGAAAAATTATTGATGATAACGCAGCAGAAACACACAAAACAGTGGCCCATTTGATTCCGGACAACGTCACTGCTGTTATGACGCCGGTGTTAATGTTTGTGCTGATGTTTGCAATAGACTATCGCCTTGGTATTCTCCTGATCCTTACAACTGTGATTGGTGTTCTTCAGTATCGTAAAATGTCCGGTGGTACTGAATTTCTGTCTGGCTATTCAGCGGCGCTTCAAAAAATGAGTGCGGCAACAGTAGAATATGTCAGAGGAATGCAGATCATAAAAATCTTCGGTGTAACTGTACAGTATTACAAAACTCTGATTAACTCGATCAAAGAGTACAAACAGTACGTCTATCAGTATAGCCTCAGCTGTAAGAATCCCTACGTCGGATTCCAGGTTCTGTTCAACATGTTTTATGCTTTTGCTGTACCAGCCGCAGTTGTATTCATCAGCTATGGAGAACCTGCTATGCTAATCCTGGCAAAGATTGTTTTCTTTGCTGTGTTCTCCGGAGCTGTATTTACTTCTTTCACATCGATCATGTTTACGGGGCAGGATAACTTTGGCGCACAAAATACGCTGAATCAGCTTGATGAGCTGACTACTTCTATGGATCAGGCAAAGCTTCCACATGGAAACGAAGAAACCTTCCAAGATTTCAATATTGAATTTCGTCATGTTGACTTTAAGTATGATGACAACTTCGTGCTGAAGGATTTCAGCCTGACACTTCATCAGAATAAAACTTATGCGCTCATCGGGTCTTCCGGGGGAGGAAAATCTACCATTGCAAAGCTGATTTCAGGGTTTTATCCTGTCGATGGCGGCGAAATTCTGATTGGTGGAAAGAACATTCAGAGTTATTCTGAAAAAGCTCTCATTCAGAACATCGCATTTGTTTTTCAGCGCAGTCAATTACTAAAGACCTCAATTTACGAAAATGTCCGAATCGGAAATCCTCAGGCAACACGGCAGCAGATTATGGATGCACTTGACGCAGCGAACTGCACATCCATCCTTGACAAATTCCCCCAGCGGGAGATGACCGTCATAGGGGCAAAGGGCGTATACCTTTCCGGTGGTGAGGTGCAAAGGATCGCCATTGCAAGGGCTATTCTAAAGAATGCGAATATCGTCATTATGGATGAGGCTTCTGCAGCTGCAGATCCGGAAAATGAATACGAGTTGCAGCAGGCTTTCCAAAAACTGATGAGGGGCAAAACAGTTATCATGATTGCACACAGGCTGTCCTCTATTCAGAATGTAGACCAGATCCTGTTTGTCCAGAATGGAAAAGTTGTGGAACAGGGAACCCACAATGAACTGATGGCCTGCAATGGACGTTATAAGGATTTTCAGGATGTATACTGCAAGGCAAATCAGTGGAGGTTGGCATGATGAAGACATATCTAAGAAGAGCCTTCCAGCTGAGCGATTCGGGTGTGAAGGGCCTTGCAAAATCAATCTGGTCATTCTTTCTCTATTATGTTTCTTTTGTACCGCCGATGATCTGTGTTTTTCTGTTTGCAGACAGGCTGTTGAATGGAAATACCGGGAAACCGGTGGTATATCTCCTGTTTATGCTGGCAGCGACCCTGGTGATGTACTTAGTTATTAACTATAATAGTTTAATAGATTTTCGATTATCTCTTTAGAAGTTCTTAAATGCCGGTATAGCCCGTAACTTCGGGCTTTTCCGGCGTTTTTCATATCGGAAGAACCTCACAAATACTTTTATAACCCCTTGTGTTTTCACGGTCAAAAGTAGTAGAAGAAGTAGTAAAATACCTGTCTACTACTAAGCGGCAGCTTCGGTTTTCTCCGTGTTTACCACTTTGATTTCCGTCTTGGCTTCCAGTCTGTCCATTTCCTCCTGTGCGGAATGGAATGTGGCGTGGGCGTAATAGTTCAGCGTCATAATGATGTTGGAATGGCCCATGATATATTGTAGTGCTTTTGGGTTCATTCCCGCATTTGCCATTCTGGTGCAGAACGTGTGCCGCATGGTGTGGGGCGTCATTACTGACGGCAACGGCTCCTTGTGACACTTGTTAAACTTCTTGGCAAGACACTTAAACATGGCGTCATAATGTACCGCTACTTTCGGCAGGCCGTCCCGGTTCAGGAATAGGAAATTACTATACCCATCCACCTGTATTGCCTTGCCGCCCCTGCGGTTCTTCAACACGCGCTGGAACGCCTCATAAGCTGCTGCGCTCATTGGCACTTGACGAAATCCGCTGTCTGTCTTGGGCGTTTCGATATAGTAGCCGTCCTCCGTGCTTCTCAAAAGCTGGTGGTCTACATGGATAAAACGCTTTTCAAAATTCAGATCAGCAGGGGTCAGGCCGCAGAGTTCAGAAATCCGAAGTCCTGTTTCCAGCAGGATAACCACCTCGTCATAATACTTGGAATAGATGGTATCATCCTGTATGAATTTCAGGAGTTCTTTTTCCTGTGCGGGGGTCAGAGGAACCTTTGGCTCGGTGTCGTCGTTGATTACTTCATTGATCTGGAAGTCAAAGGGATTTTTGCGGAGGTAATCATCCTGAATCGCCATATAGAAGATGGCTTTCAGGGAACGCTTGCTATTGCAGATGGTCGTGTAAGCAACACCCTTTTCCTGCATACGCAAAGCCCATTCTTTCGCGTCGGACAGCTTCACGCTGTCAATGCTGGCCGCCCCCAGCTTATCTTCTTCTAAAAGTTTCATTAGCTGCTGGCGGCTCTTTTGGGTTCCCCGCTTCACATTTCCCCGCTGCCGGATGTACTTGGCATAAAGCTGGCAGACCGTCATTTTCTTGCCGATGGTGTCTATCCCGTCGTCAAGGTCTTTCTGTATCTGCTTGATTTTCTCGCGGAGTGAAATATCCGCCCGCTTCCCGGCAGGGATTTTGTCTGTGGGTACTAACTTCCATGAGTAAACAAACTTCTGTTCCCCAAAGGTGTCCGTATATTTGTAAGCGTATCTTCCGTCTGGTCGCTGGCTCTCTCCAGATTTCAAAAGGCGGCCCTTGCTGTCCCGTCTTTTTACATCTCGTTCCTGTTTTGGCATTTCGTCATGCTCCTTTCCATGACGGAAAGAGCCTTGACACGCTCTAAGGATATTATAGCATAGTCAAGGCTCTTTTTCACTAGATTGTGTCCAGAGAATCAATGATTTTTTCAAACTTTTGCCGTTTGATCTGGATGCGGTTGCCGTTCAAAATCACCCAGCCAGCGGATGGGTTTTCCTCGGCAAGCCGCCGCAGCTTGTTTTCTCCAATGCGAAAATATTTCGACGCTTCCTCAATGGTAAGCGTATACTTTTCCCAAATAGGCACATCGTTATTACTCATAATGCGGCCCCCTTTCTGTTTAAAACAAAGGTTTCTTGTGAATGTGGGCAAAACACGGACGGCTGGCGGCCCAGCTCCACGGGACTTTCACCCCCGCGTGGTTTTCACGCGGCCCTACCCATTGCCTGCGACGCTTTTAACGCTCGGACTGTGGCTGTAAGGGAGTATCATTGTCCTGCCTACACGTCGTCGCCCATAAGCAGCCACGCTTATGTTGCGGCTGGGTGGTGATCGCTCCGCTGTTTTCGTAGAAATCAGCATCATGGCGCAACCGCCGTCCGGCTCGATGCAGACAGAATGTGTCCGTATGCCCTATGACGCACCGCCATTGTCCTGCGGGCGTATTTGTCAAGGTGCATCCATCAGCCACCAGGTCAGCGGAAATGCGGAAAGGGATGAGTAAAACATTTCCGTTCCCGTGGCCGGGCCGTTACTTCAAAGCAACGATGATGGAATGAATGAGCTTGAGTTCCAAACGGTGCTTCATATACTCGTCCACGCACACATAAGGGATGTCGCTGCTATCGTACAAGGTGCGGGTACAGAGCTTGTTTATGTAGCCCGCATAGTACCGCAGCACTTGTTCCATAGCCATTGCGTCCCCAGCGTGGGCAGCTTCCATCACCGAAAGGGGCAGAAGCTCTCTGCCGTTGAATGTGGGTTCCTTCATCCGCGTTTCCCTCCCTCTGGCATGAGCGCCATCAATTTCAAACGCAACTGTTTCAGGGTGCTTGTCCTGTGGCGCTGTACGGCGCTGCGGGACATTCCCATGAGGCTTGCGATTTCTCCGTCTGCCAAATCCAAAACACAGTGCAAAATCAAAATGCTTTGTTCCTGTTGTGGCAGGCTGGCGAATGCCTCGGCTACAAGCTCGTTGTCAATGGGCAAATCATATCCATGCGACGAAAAAACGTAGCTATCGCTGGGGTAATAATCTACCGTGGAGAGCTTTTCCAGTTCTTCCGGAGTCAGGCATTCAAACGACTTTTCACGGTCGCGCTGCCGTCCCATCTCACGCAGATAATCTTTGGCCTCATTGCGGAGTACCGCCTTGCAAAATGCGTCATAGCGGTGCCGTAGGATAAAGTCATTGCGGGGGATTGTATCCATCTTCTCACCCCCTTTCTGTGGGTGATTTTGGTGGTTATCTCCCTTTCCGCCAAAGTTACTTTTGAAAGGCCACCAGCTACCCGCTAAACGCCACTTTTTTAAACATTTTTTGAAAAAGTGTGGGGCCGGTGGTACGGGACGCAGGAAATAACAAAATTCGCCCGGAAGGGCATAAACCCTCCGGGCGAACATAAAAATAGTAAAATATTTTACTGCATGGTATAATGCATAGTTCCGGCCGCATTTCCGAATGGCCGGGGGATGGCTTTTTTTAACGGTACTACTCCCATTTCCGGTGGTCGCTCTCCCGTTCTACACATGACAGCTTCCTCCTAGAGCCGCCAATCACGCCAGTGTCAGGACGCCATTTCCAATAGAAGGCGAAGAAACGGCAGACTTGGTCTTGAACCGCCGAAGATTAAGGAATCCATTTTACGCGCAGGAAAGCCTCTGTCCCTGCAACGTTTTTTCTTTGCCTATTGGGCGGTGAAGCGTGTTTCGTGTGATTCACTTCCTATTGGTCGGCTGTTTCTTTTAACCGTTCAAAAGATTCCCTACTAATAACGTGTTCCAACCGACAGGCATCGGCTTCTGCAATTTTAGGATCAACGCCTGCGGCTATGAGCTGTTCCATGAAAAAGCAATGGCGCTCATAGATTTTTACGGCCACTTCTCGACCAATGTCTGTTAGATGCAGATAGTGTTCTTCATCCATTGTCAGAAAGCCGCCCTCACGCAAAATGCCTACTGCATGGCACACGCTGGGTTTTGACACCTCCATGTGCCGGGCTACATCTACGGAACGCACCATGCCTATTCTCTTATGCAGAACGAGGATAGCTTCCAAGTAGTCCTCCCCGGATGCATGAAGTTTCATCTCAGCCTCCTAGTACAAAAATTATACGGCCCAACTAAGGCTTTCCTGCTGAATATGAAATAACTTATGGTATAGACCGTTCTTCTTCATTAGTTCCTCATGAGTGCCTTGCTCAACCAACTTACCATTATCCAGGACAATGATCTGGTCAGTATCCACCACAGTGCGGAGCCGATGAGCAATCATAATAACCGTCTTACCCTCTACCAGTTTTGCAATAGCACGCTGAATCAAAACCTCGTTCTCTGGGTCAAGGGACGCTGTTGCCTCATCAAGCAGAATAATAGGTGCGTCCTTCAAAAGCGCGCGGGCAATGGAAATCCGCTGACGCTCACCACCGGAAAGAGTGCTGCCGTTCTCTCCAAGGACAGTCTGATAACCGTCTGGCAATCGCTGGATAAATTCGTCACAGTATGCCGCCTTTGCCGCCGCCATGACCTGCTCCTCGGTAGCGTTCATGTTGCCTACACGGATATTGTTAAAAACAGTATCATTGAACAGGGTCACATCCTGGAATACAAAGGACATACAGCGCATCAGGTGTTCCGGTTCAATGGTGCTGACATCTATGCCGCCAATGGTGATCTGGCCTTTTCTTACATCCCAAAAACGGGCGTTCAGTTTGGAAATCGTGCTTTTGCCGCTGCCGGAAGGCCCTACCAGAGCCGTTACGCTGCCAGCGGGAATAGAGAAAGACACATCCTTGATAACATCGTCCTGGTTATATCCGAAAGTGACATTTTTCAGTTCAATGTCATATTTGGATACATCCTTGTCCTCGCCCTCCATGGCGGGCGTGGTCAGCAGGGTACGCATACGGTTGGTAACAGTCCCCAAGTGAAACAGAGAGGTCAACTGCGAGAGAATGGCAAGGATCGGACCGTAAATTTGCGTAGAGAACATCAGTAGAACCAGTAAAGAAAGCAGTTCAATTTTACCGTTTGTTATCAGCACCGTTCCAATGAAAATAGTAATGCCAAGCCCTGCTTGCAGGATCAGGCTGGCTCCCTGAACCAGAATACCGGAGGCCAGTTCTACCTTGATGGCGATTTTTCTCATAGCCTGGAGTGCTTTATCCAACGCATCGAAGCGGGAACCGCCAAGACCACAGGATTTGATGATTTTGATACCTTCCAGGTATTCCTGAATCTGGCTAGACGCCTCCAGTTTCACATCCACCTGTTTGTCAAACAGACGAAGTTGTAGCTTGCGCCCGCACCAGATGATAAGGAATGTAACCGGCATTGTGCAGAAAATCGCAAGGGCCATTCTCCAGTCAAAAAATGCCAGACAAACGCAGGTCAGGGTAACAGAGATGATATTTGCAATCAGCGGCGGGATGGTACTGCTGAGCATGGATTCCATGCTGCTGCAATCCGCCATCATGTTGGTGGTAATATCGGACAAATCTTTTGTGTTAAAGAAGCTCATGGGGAGCTTGCGAAGATGCTCCGCGATCCGAAGTCTGGTCGTGCTGGCCTCCTTATAGGAAGCAATATAGGTTTTCCTATAATCGTTTTTCGCGGCCAGGAATACCAGAATAGCCGCCACCAGCCCCAGGCCCAGCAGCTTCCACAACGCGGCCCACGAAATTGCTTCTCCCGTAAACGGCTTTAACAGCTCCCAAAAGATCAGGCAGGCTACCATTGATGGGAGCAATAACGCGATATTGGTTATTGTGCAGGCCGTAATTGCTTTTTTCAGGTCGGAATAGCCTTTCTCCGACAGCATTAACTTTTCTTTCAGCTTACTCATAGATCACACCGCCTTTCCTGTGCCAATTTTCCAGTTGATCGACTCCGTATAGCTGCTCCACATCTGCGCGTATTTTCCGTCCTTCTTCAGCAGCTCGTCATGGGTGCCGGATTCAATCAGGCAGCCCTTTTCCATGACAAGTATCTGGTCAGCATTACGAATCGTGGACAGGCGATGGGCGATCATTACAACTGTTTTATTTTGGATCAGCTTTTCAAAGGCTTTTTGAATCAGGTACTCGTTCTCCGGGTCACTGAACGCAGTAGCCTCGTCCAGAACGATGATGGGCGCGTCTTTTACGATAGCCCTTGCAATGGCAATCCGCTGACGCTCACCACCGGAGAGATGGACGCCGGTACTGCCGATCACAGTCTGATAACCGTTTGGAAGCTGCTCAATAAAATCATGGCATCTTGCAGCCTTTGCCGCCGCAATCACCTGTTCTTCCGTGGCATCTGGATTTCCCATACGGATGTTATCCAGGATGCTCTGTTTGAACAGGAACGTATCCTGAAATACGAAGCTGACCTTATCCATCAGCGCATCCAGAGGAATATCCCGAATGTCAACGCCGCCGATCTGAATACTTCCGTCCGTCACATCATAAAACCGGGAGATTAGGCTGGCGATGGTACTTTTACCGCCACCGGAGGGGCCGACAATGGCTGTCACCTTGCCCTGATCCGCAAAGAAAGAAACATGAGACAGGGCCTTGACCTGGGAATCGGCTTCGTAGGAAAAGCTGACATCCCGGAAAGCAATCCCATAGTTTTCGATTGCTTGCGCCGTACTCTTTTCGGGCAGGGCCGGGATACGCAGGATTTCATCCATACGCTCCACGCTGCCGTCAATCTGCGTAAAGGACTCAGAGATATACATGATTTTATTCAGGACACCGGAAATCGCATGGACAATAATCAGGTAGAAAATAAATGTCAGCGAATACTCCCTGAAATCCGTAGTGTGCATCCCGATCAGAATGCCCACCGGAATCAAAAGCAGATAAATATTGTTGATGATCGTGGTAAAAGCAGGCATACAGTTCTGCCAGCCCAATGCGTACTCCAACACAAAAGAGGTATAGTCTGTAATGGATTTGCCCAACCGCTTAAAGGAATCGGCGGTCTGATTAAATGCTTTGATCTCCGACATACCACGTACATATTCCACAGAAGCGCTGTTCATGTTCTCCTGGGCGGTCTGAAAACGGTGCATTTTTTCCTTTGCTTCTCCGTTGAAGCCCGCAAACTGCACGATAAAGGCCAGAACAATACCGACCAGACAAACCACGCCATACCGCCAGTCAATTCCAAGAAGAATGATAACCAGAACAAGCGGCGCGACCAAAGAGGCCACAAAGTCCGGGAGCTGGTGAGCGATGAATTTCTCAACACTTTCAATGTTTTCATCCATGATCTTTCTCATTTTGCCGCTGCCCAGGGTCAGATGATACCCAAGGGGAATCTGCATGATGTGGTCGGCAAAGGCCACCTTCAATTCATAAAGCGTTCCAAACGCCGCAACGTGGGAACACAACAGGGCAAAAAAGTAAAATACGATGTTCCCCAAAATTCCAGCCAGGGCCAGCCATCCCCAGGTCGAGATTGCGGAAACATTCAAGAGCGACATATCCGGGTAAACAAACAGGATTTCCCGAATGATGTAGTAGATTGATAAGTACGGAACAAAAGAACAGATCGCAGCCAGCGCCGCCAAAAACCCTGCCAGGAACACCAACCCTTTATGGCCGGAAGCCAATTCCAGGCAGCGTGCCAGTCCGGTTTTCGCTATCGGCTGCTTCTTGTTTTGCTGTGCCATTTCTAACCCTCCTTTTTGTCATATCCAATTTTGTCTAAGAGAAGCTCTGCGCCTCTGATTTGAAAATCATCGGTAATGCAGCCGTTCTCCAGGCGTATTGCCCGCTCACAGCAGGCAAGCGCACACTCCGCGTCATGGGTAATGACGATAATGGTGCGCCCCATTTTCGCCAGCTTGCGGATCATCCGGCTGACATTCCGCATATTCGTACCGTCCAGCCCGCTTGTCGGTTCATCCAGTACGATAATCGGCGCTTCGTGCATTAGAGCCACGCCAAGAGCCAGCCGCTGCTTTTGCCCTCCTGACAGCGTAGAGGGATGCTGTTTGATGAATGGCGTCAGTTCCAGGGCCTCCAGGATTTCTTCCGCCGCTTGTTTCCGCTCCGGGTTGACTTCTGCGCCGGTAGTCAGTTCGTCAAGCAAATCCTCACCGAATAGCTGACTGTCTAAATCCTGGGGAATATACCAGACCTTTCCCAAGCGGCCTTTCGGTCTACAATGCTTTCCGAATAAAACGACTTCGCCGGATTTCTCTTTCAAAAGCCCTGCCAAGATTCGCCCTATGGTGCTTTTGCCCGTCCCGTTTGGGCCGATCAGGGCTATCGCTTCTCCCTTATGGCATTGAAAGTCAATATCCTTAGATACAATCGTTTCACCAAAAGAGTGGTTCAGTTTTTTCACTTCCAGAACAACCTCACTGGTTGCCGCAGACGGGATTTCCGTTTGCTCAATCTGATGCAGGTTAGGAGTTCGAAGCCCCAGCGCCTGGATTTCCTTATTAGTCAGAGCTTTCATCTGCTGTGCAGTAAATTCCCGCACAATTTTCCCTTTCTGGACACACAGGAAACGGTCTGCCAGATCCATCAGATAATAAAGCCGGTGTTCCGCTATAATGATGGTTTTTCCCTTCTTCTTCAAATCGTGAATAATATCTGCAAAGCGGTAGGTAGATGCAATATCCAGATTGGCAGACGGTTCATCCATGACATAGATTTCAGGATCAATCGCCTCTGCGGATGCAATCGCAACCTTCTGACGCATTCCATAGGACAGGCTGTGCAGGCTGTGATCCAAAATATCCTGAATCTTGATGTTCGCCGCTGCCCGGTGAACATGGTTCTGAATTTCTTCATGGGAATAACCGTAGTTCTCACAGCCAAAAGCAATCTCGCCTGCGACCTCATTGGCAAAAAACTGGCTCCTCGGGTCTTGAAATACATTTCCTGCGATTTTGCCGCGTTCCCAGGAAGGAATCTCTTTCAGCAGTTTTCCATCCACAAAAACCTCACCGCTTAATTCTCCCTCGTAAAAGTAGGGGATCAGGCCGTTAATTACTCTTGTCAAAGAGCTTTTCCCACCTCCCGATGGGCCGGTCATAACAATGACCTCCCCGGCGGCAATGTCTAATGATATATGTTCCAGTTGATTTCCGTTCCCGCCATAGGAAAAGGTCAGGTCACGGATCATAATTTCTTTTCCCATTCCATTCCTCCTATAAAAGACAGCAGCACACGGCAGCTCCCACGCTGACAACAATCAAAACGCAATCCAGCACAGCGATCCGGCTGACATAGTAGCTTTCTTTCTTGTAGGGGCTTTCAATTCCCCTGACTATGGCAGAAGCTGCTAACTCGTCCGCGATCTTTAAGGAGCGGAACACCATCGGAACAATGGCGTATTCCAACGTGTCCATTGGATGCCTCAAAACATTACCGACCGATTTTAAGAAGCCACGAATTTTCATGGCTTCCCTGACTTCTCCAAATTCATGCAGCACAGTCGGCGCAAAGCGGAGCATGACGATCAATACAAGCATGATATGGGTAGAAATCGGCATTCTTCTCAAGCTGGCCGTTAATTTCCCAGAGGGGATTTTAGCCAGAAGATAGGCAGGCATAGCCGGAAGCAAAAGTTTGTAAACCATGCTGAGCAACAGTGGAGATGGGACACTGATTTTATATTTCATTTCAATCAGTAGCCATACAAGTGCAACCATATAAATTGAAAAGCACCCAATCGCCTGACGAAACAAACCAAACCAGCACAGGATCAAACAAATCCAAAGGGTAAAAATTCCATGTCCTAAAAAACTTGTTGTAAGGAAAGTAACAAGACAAGCGCACAGCGTCAGGAAAAGAACTGTGCGCCCGTCAATTCGATCAATCCGTCTGCTTTTTGATACGGCCATCATCCTACAATGCCTGCCTTTTGGAAATGCTTTCTGAGCAGACGCTGGCCAAACAACGTGCCGAGGATTGCAAGAACCGCAGTAATAACAACGCCCAAAAGCATCAGCGCAGGAGACGTTACCATAGAGAGCTGCATATTTAAGGTGTTGGCATCAAAACCACTGTTTGCAGCCATTTCCTGATAACTGTCCCAGGACCACCACAACGGTACGGCACAACCTACAAAATTACCGATTGAGTTGACCATCCAGCCAATTCGGTTACGAACCGCACTTTGGTATGTATTCTTGCCAACCATGCACAGTTCGGCAACGAGAGCTACAATCAAGAAATAGGGAATCAAGAACATATAACCCATAACTCCTTGAATCACCCCATAAACCGCAGCCCATGCAAACAACAGTCCGTGTTTGTTGACGCGGTTTGCTGCAACCAGATAAAAGATTGCGCCGATAAATGCATCAATTCCGGCAGAGCCGTACAAATATACTACCGGAAAAGGCAATGTAACCATACCAATTATCATTGCAATAGCAAAATTGATGACCATCATTGCGGCAATCGTCATAATATCGCGAATGCCAAACTTTTTCTTCACCGTTTGTTCCATCTTTGAAACCTCCTTAAAATAAAATGACAGTGTAGTTAGCAATAACTAACTACACTGTCATTCTACACCGGTTTGCAGTCTCTAACTACTCCAAAGGGAAAAGTAAATCAAGAAAACAGCCCAAAAGTTAAATCACTTTTTTGCTTTACGGTAATCCTTTGGAAGCATTCCAAACACTTCTTGAAAGGCTCGCGCAAATTTACTAATATTTGAATATCCAAGTTCACCGGCTATTTGCGTGATTGATTGATCTGTTTCCTGCAAATAAACAGCCGCAAGATTCATTTTATACTTTTTGATATGTGCATAGGGCGTATCGCCATAAATCTGTTTGAAAATAGCTTGAAATGTGACCTTGCTCATTGGCTCCTTTCGCAAAAGTTCTTCTATGGATATTTTTTTGTCGAGGTTTTCTATGAGCTGTTGGCGGATGCGTTTGATGATTTCAATTTGTTCTTTGGCATAATACGTTGCCTCATACTGATCTTCAATCCGCAGCTGTTTGATATGGTAAAATAGTTCCAATAATTTGATACGGAAGTAATTTCTCCCTTCAATACCTTTTGCCGCGTACAATTCATCGAAGATATGTAACAGACGCTGAGGCGTTCGACATAAAAACCACTTTTTTTCTAATTCCAGTTCTCGTCCCAGATTTAGAACATCAATGTTGTAGTACGAAAAAATCTGTTGCGTTTCCGCATCGACAGAATCCTTATCAATCACACAGCTTAGTCCTACGCTATATCCAAAGGGAAAAGAATAGGCCGCAGGAATATTAGCAAGAGCATTGATACATAATTCTCCTTCTTTCATATGAAAAACCTTATTATTTCTTAGTTCAAATTCAACGCGCCCCTTTTGGTAATGACGAATTTCAATGATATTTTTATTTGGAATGGGTTCACGGAAGGTGTCTGTACAATTAAAGTCCATAAAGATCAAATCAATACCAAGGAACAGCGCATAATCATATAGAACCCCTATTCCATTGCACTTGTATTCAACTTTCGTGTAATCATTGCACACTTCAGCGAATGTCGCACCTTCACCATACCATTCTAAGCCATGATGTTGGGTCATCAGAATAGCCCTCCTTTTGGTTAGCTACTTCTAACTATAATATGCCATTTGAAGGAAGCAGTCAAGATAAAGCCAAAGTAAGACTTGCAGATAACAGTATTGGTAGAGGAAGCGAAGACGCTTTGTCCGTTGCTGCACGGGCAAATTATGTTATTGTTTCTTGATGAGGGCAGGCAGCCTAGAGCCGTTCAAAAGCCTCTGTGCTAATAAACTCTGAAAACAACGCTATATGCAGACCATGAAGCCTGATCAGATATAAGAGTAATGTCAACACAATATAGAACAAACCGAAAGAGCCTAGGAACTGAAAATTTTTCTCTTAACCAACAGATAGAGGAAGGCACACAAAGTGAATATCATTTTTCACAGTTTATCAGCACAATTATTGACCAGTACACAAAATAATATTCTCTATTCTGTGTGTTGTGGAGGCCACAAAAAGGCCTCTTATTTTTTTGCAAATTTTTCTTTCCAAAGCGCTATTTTGCGGGTAGTTTGAAAGCTTTTCAGAGTATTAGGAGTGGAGGAAAAGAAAAACAGCAAGCATAGGGAGTGTAGCCACACTCCCGAACATCGGCCCCATCCCTCCCTGCGGGCCGGAGCCGGTTGCTTGTTGGGGAAATCCCCAAACCCCTGAATGAAAGGACGGTGAGGAAATGGCAAATCGAAAACGGAAGTTTGTGCTGCGCGTCCCCGTGACGCCGGAGGAAAGGGCGCTCATTCAAGCGAAGATGGCCCAGCTCGGCACAAGGAATTTTTCAGCCTACGCCCGGAAAATGCTGATTGACGGCTATATTGTCCATGTGGACACCAGCGACATCCGGGCGCAGACTGCGGAGCTGCAAAAAATCGGCGTCAACGTCAACCAGATTGCACGGCGTATCAACAGTACCGGGGCTGTGTACGCGCAGGACGTGGAGGACATCAAGGGGGCGCTGGCCCAGATATGGCAATTACAAAGATACATCCTATCAAGGTAAATCTGAAAAAGGCGCTGGACTATATCGAGAACCCGGACAAGACCGACGATAAGATGTTTGTTTCCTCCTACGGCTGTTCCTATGAAACGGCGGACATTGAATTTCAAATGCTGTTAGATCAGGCGTTTAAGAAAGGCAACAATCTGGCCCACCACCTGATACAAGCCTTTGAGCCGGGCGAAACCACGCCGGAGCAGGTCCACGAAATCGGGCGGCAGCTTGCCGATGAAGTGCTGGGCGGGAAATATCCCTATGTGATAACCACCCACATAGACAAGGGCCACCTGCATAACCACATCATTTTCTGCGCAGTGGATATGGCAAACCAGCGCAAGTACATTTCCAATAAGCAGAGCTACGCCTATATCCGGCGTACCAGTGACCGGCTGTGCAGGGAAAACGGCTTGTCCGTGGTGAAGCCGGGCAAGGACAAGGGAAAGAGCTATGCCGAATGGGACGCCCAGCGCAAGGGCAAGAGCTGGAAAGCAAAGCTGAAAATTGCCATTGACGCGGCAATCCCGCAGGCCAGAGATTTTGACGGCCTCTTACGGCTCATGGAGGCGCAGGGCTACGAGATTAAGCACGGGAAATTCATTTCATTCCGCACCCCCGGACAGGAACGCTTTACCCGCTGCAAAACCTTGGGGGAGGATTACACCGAGGAACGGATCACCCAGCGGATCAGGGGCATTGCCATCGACCGGGGGCCGCGCAGAAGAAGTGCCGGGGAAATCTCCCTGCGGATCGCCTTGGAGGACAGTATCAAGGCCCAGCAGTCGGCGGGCTATGCGCGTTGGGCGAAAGTCCACAACTTGAAGCAGGCCGCTAAAGCCTTAAATTTCCTGACGGAACATCAGATTGAGAGCTACGAGGGTTTGGAAAGCAGGCTGAACGAGATCAGCGCGGCCAACGACGAAGCCGCCGCTGCCCTGAAAGCGGTGGAGCGCCGCCTTGGGGACATGGCGCTGCTGATAAAGCATATTTCTACCTACAAGCAACTGCGGCCCGTGGCGCTGGAACTGCGGCAGGCCAAAGACAAGGCCGCGTTCCGGCGAGAGCATGAGAGCCAGCTTATTTTGTATGAAGCTGCGGCAAAGGCGCTCAAAGAGGCCGGGGTGAAGAAGCTCCCCAACCTGTACGCGCTCAAAACCGAATATAAAAAGCTGGACGGAGAACGGGAACGGCTGTCAGAACAGTATAACGAGGTAAAGAAAGAGCTGAAAGAATACGGCATTATAAAGCAGAATGTGGATGGCATTTTGTGGGTGACACCGGGAAAGGAGCATACACAGGAACGATGAAGCGACCAAGAATGAATTACAGCCAATACCGCAAGTCCCGACGGCTAACGCATGAGTGCTGCAATTACTGTGACGGGAACTGCCTCCTGCTGGACGATGGGGAGGAATGTGTCTGTGTGCAGAGCATTTCCTATTCGCTGCTGTGCCGGTGGTTCAAGGCCGCCGTCCTCCCGCTGGACGCGGCGCTTTATGCCGAACTAATGGAGCGGAGCCAGGCGTTGCGCTGCCGGGAGTGCGGGACGCTGTTTTCTCCCAGGCGGCCCAACTGCCTTTACTGTCCAGACTGTGCCAAGAAACGCAAACGGCAGAGCAAGAAGCTGTGGGCGAGGAAACACCGGGAGCATGCGTAGAAAAAGTAATGGGAAAAGGCCCTGAAATATCAGGGCTTTTTCCTTTGGTCAGAGGGGTGGTCGTATGTTAATACCTTTTCTCCTGGAAGCGGCATTTACTTTTTCTACAAAGTGATACCGATATCCCGCTCTCATTTCTGCGTTGCCATTCTGTTTCTTTTTCCTATGGCTTTCCCCACAATCATATATCCTTGAAAAATCAGTAGATTTTTCAAGTGAGTTCCTATATAATAAAATCAGTTAGTTAATGCGAACTCAGTAAGAGCAAGGAGGTTATTCCATGGGGATTCTCAAACAGTTTTTTAACAACACCAGAAAGCCGAACGGCTGGATGGGAAAAATGATGGTCAGAGGTATGAATCAGGGCCATGCTGCTGTTTCCGATTGGGGGCTTTCCTATTTTCCAGTCGTACAGAAGGCGTCTCATTCTATGATCGCAGATTTCGGATGTGGCGGAGGACGCAATACCGCAGCGCTTTTAAAGCGTTTTCCTGCTGCAACGGTCACCGCCCTGGATTATTCCAAGGTCGCTTGTGATAAAACAAAGCAGTTCAACCGGCATGAGGTGCAGTCTGGGAGATGTAACGTTGTGCAGGGGGATGTGTCTCGTCTCCCTTTTGAAGCGGCGACATTTGATGTGATCACAGCCTTTGAAACGGTCTATTTCTGGCCGGGGCCGGTGGAGAGCTTTCAAGAAGTCTGGCGGGTACTTAAACCGGGCGGGACATTTATGATTGTGAATGAATCGGACGGGACGAAACAGGCAGACGAAAAATGGACTGACATTATCGACGGAATGCGTATTTTTACTCAGGAACAGTTGACGCAATACTTAAAAGATGCAGGCTTTTCCCAGATAGCCGCACATATAAATCGGAAACAACACTGGATTTGTCTCCTGGCGGAGAAAGCACGGTAAGCGGAACCGCCGATTCAAAATGCGGATTCATAGAGATTTCTTACTTACAACACATGATGGAGGGATAGAATGACACGCGGAGAGATTTGGAAAGATTTGTTGAAACACACGGTTTTGCCCCTGATAATCGCACTGTTCCTGTTTTTGATTTTCAAGTCGGTCTTTACCAAAAACGGCGAAACGGAATATTTTTATGTCTGGCTCTGTTGCGGGATTCCCTTTGGGATTCGGCGGATGTTTGTTTGGCTGGTTCCCCATGGATATGACTTAGGCGGCACGGTTGGTATGATTGCTGTGAACTTTATAATAGGCGGCCTGATCGGCGGGGTCATCCTGACCTGGCGTCTGGTGGTTGCTGTATGGTATATTCCTCTGACTATTTACCGATTGCTCACGAATTGATTTGGATTTCCAGTTGTGTCCTGAAATGTTGGGAGGTGTGTGTAGAAAAAGTAAAGGGGAGAAACCCTGAAATATCGGGGCCGCTTCCCTTGGTTGGAGGTATGGCTGAGTGTTAATATCGTTTCCCCCAGGAAAGCCATTTACTTTTTCTACTACAAAAAAGCAGCAAATCGAACGCCAGCCAATGATTCGTCAAGGCGAATAAGTCTGCGTGACGGCTAAAGGTCACATTTGACTATGAAAATGCTATGGATTTGTATAACACGAAAAAAGCGCCGGACGCAAGGGACATATAGCCCCCCGCGTCCGGCGCTTTTGCCTGCTTGGGTTATTCGTCTGTGAAATGGAACGGCTGCGCTTCAAAGTCGGCATCGCCCATAGCGTCCAGCTTATCAAGGGCCTGACGGGCCAGCGCCGCCATATCCTCGCTCATATCCGACAGGGTGGCCCGGATGGCTCCCGATGTCCTGCGCCGGTCACTCTTATGATACATACAAATCAGGTTTTCTTCTTCCACGGTGAAATACATTCCTCATACCTCCAATTCCTTTGATTGTTCCCTATGCGGGGGATTCTTTTTCTGTTCCTTCTTAGCCGCTGCAAGCTGCGCCCGGATGGAGGGCTTTTTCTGGCTATGGTTGGCCTTAGCATTCTTGTGGGCCTGTTTTTGCGTTTGTCCCTCTGCTTTCACTGCCGCAGCGACATCCGAAAGGGAAACCTGTTCTCCGGCCTTTGCTCTGGCTTCCAGTTCTCCCATGGACGGAGTGTTGTTCAGGATGCCGTCGATCATATTTTCGTTCTGTTCGGTGGACATTTCAGCGGTTTTGATGTGGCTGTCCTGCTGGGCCGGGATGGCAAAGGCCCTCGTACCATTTGCCATAATGAGATACCTGCCATCCTCCGACTGGTGGTGAAATCCATACCCGGCAGCCTCCATCTGTTCCCGGCTCATGGCGGTTACATAGAAAGTCCCCCTCGGTGTTTTAACAGTTTCGCCCGTTTCCAGTTTGTCGGGGGTAAGCTGCCGTCCCTGCTCCTTGAAAAATTCCGGCACCTCCCGATAACCGATACGATCCACATAGTAGGCAGTCTGTTTCCCGTCCTGCCGGAACACTACAATATCTCCCATAGAGAGGGAACGTCCCTTGTAATCGGCGGGATGTTCCATATTAAAGCAATGGTAAATCTCGTCCAGAGAGGCGTTCTTATCCAACGGGGCTGTGTAGACCAGCTGGTAATTTTTCCTGTCTACTGAAAGCCCGTCCGCCTGCAAGCCCTCATAGGAACGGTAGCGGAAGTCACGCCCCTCCGGGCCGCGCGGTACTTGGTAGATGGAAAAGTTAGGCTGCGCCGGGGCATCGGAGCCAGAAGCAATATATTCCTCCACCGTCAAACCGGCGGCCTTGGCCTCCTGCGCGACCTCGGCCTGTACCTGCTCCTTGTAGTTTTGCAAGCTCTTATCAAAGTCGGAAAGCTGCGGCGGCTCCGGCAAAGGTTCCCCCTGATTGAGAAGCGGGCGGCACTCCTTTACATAGTCCACAAGGGCGGTCAAATAGGCGGTCTGCTCTGGCGGGAGGGAATCGCCGGATTGCAAAAGGCGCTGGGCCTCCTGCTCCATACGGGAAAGGTTACAGTGCTGCTTCATATAAGGGATAAACTCATTGAGAAGCATTTCCCGCTGGGCCTTGTCCGCCTCCCATGCCTCCGGCCCCTCGTGGTGCAGCACATGGTTTTTCCAGCTTTCATCCTGCGCGTAGTATTCGTGATACCCTTGGATATGCTCGATCAGGGAACCGTCTCCGTCGCCAAAATCCTGCCGCCCCTCGTAGTTGTCCGGCTGGCCCTGCATAGTAAAATCAATGCGGAACTTGGTTTTATCGTACCAATGACCTGTATAACCCGGCTGTTCCCGGTCATGGCGCTGGGCCTCGTCCAGTGACTTAAAAACGGCATCGGCTTCATGTAACGGCATTTGCTGGCCGTCTTTCAGGTGGGGGCTTTCACTCCAAAGAATCGTAACAATCGGCTCCGCTGCCGGGTCAAGGGTGATCTGGCGCTCGGCGTTTGCCACGGCGATTTCCCCCTCTATCCGGCTTTTCACAAAGCTGTCCACCTCGCCGTACTGCATTTCATAGCCCTGTTCGCAAAGCTCATTGACAAGGGCCATCACCTTTTGCGTGTCGTCCACCGCCTCGGCATATTCCACAATCAACCGGCGTTCCCCGTTGCCTAACCGCTGGCCGTCCTTTTCTGCAAGGTCAATCAAAGCGTTGGCCCGTTCATTGGGGAACGCCTCCGGCATGAATGGTTTTCCGTTCAAAATCCCGTCTATCCTATTCCACGCCTGCGGCTGCCGGGCCTCGGCCTTTTCCAGCGTTCCATCCTTGGAGAGCGTAAAGCCCTGTGTCTGGATGGCCTCTTTCGTCCCCTGCGATACCTCGCCGGTAATTTTCAAATCCGTGTCAATCAGCATTTGCAGCATGGCCCGCACTTCATCGGTCATGGCCTGCTGCTGTTCCGGGGGCAGCTTGGAAAATACGCCGTCCGGGTTTGGCTGCTCGGCGGCCTGCTCTATTGGGGCGGCCTCCGGCTGTTCCTGCTGGGCCTGCCGCTGCTGCTGAAGTTCGGCAAGGTGGCCGTCGATGGCGGTTATCAACTCGTGGGCAGTAGCGCGGATGGTTTCAAGGGACGCCCGCAGCTCTTGCAGGTCTTTGCCAGAACTCCACCCGGCCACATACCCAAAGGAATAGTCGGACGTGTCCAGCCCGTAGTGCTGGCAGACGGCATAGGCCACGCTCTCGGCCTGTACCTCGCGGGTTCGGCTGTCGGGCCGGGCGGCCTGCTCTGCGGGCGTGGCCTCCGGGTCTATGGCGTGGAGCTTGGAATGGGCGATTTCGTGAATGGCCGTCTTGACGGTCTGCAATTCGCTCATGCCCTCCTGAATAGCAATCCGCTTTTCCGTCAGGTGGTAGTAGCCGTGAGAGCCTCCGGGGATGTCCTCAAAACCAATCGGGACGGGGGAGGTCTGTTCCAGCGCCTTGAAAAAATCTTGGTATTGCTCCACGCCGCCCGTCAATTCCTCCACCCCCAAAGAGGGCAGCGGCTCCCCCTCGGTCTGGCTCACGTCAAAGACGGAAACAATCTTAAAGGCCGGAACCTGTACCTCCTGAACCTCGGTGACAGGCTTTCCGTCCCTGCCGATCACTTGCTTGCCCTGGGCGTCCAGCTTCGGCACTTCCTTTTTGGCCTTAAACGGGGCTGGAGCCAGTATCTTGATGGCCTTTTCGCCTTTCTTGACGTTGCGGTGAAAATCATCCCGCCACTTGTTATAGCCTGCGACAAGCTGGCCGCCCTGCATGGCGATCAGGAGCGTGTTGTTAAAGCTGTAACTGTGGAACTTCGCCATAGAGGTGAGATAGGCTTTGTAGCGTTCACTCTCGAAAAGTTCTTGTATTCCTGTTTCCAGCCGGTCGGTGATTTCTTTCATGCGGTCGGCGCTGTTCTGGCTGTTCAGGATAATGGGGGTGACGGGCTGCGGGGGCGGAGCTGCGGCCTCCTGTTTCTGCTCTGGCTGGGCTTTTGCTTCCTCCCGCAGCGCTTCCGGCGCGGGATAGCCCATTACCCGGTATTCCTCCGGCACGGGCTGGCCCTCGTGGACGCGCTGCCACTCGTCGCCGGTTCGCAGGAGATAGCCGTACTCCGTAAACGTGCCTTTTTCCTCGCTGGCGATAAACTGGCCCAGCCGTTCCGTGTCGATGGCCGGTTTCCACTCGTCGGGGACTACCATCAGGCCGGAACGGTTTAAGTAGTAATCCCCCAGTGTGCGGTTGTCCTTGGCGTCGATCAGGATAAAACAATCGGTGTTCTCGGCGTAGTCGATGATCTGGCCGATAGACTGAAATTTTTCCGGAGAGTGCATGGCGGCGTTGAGGCCTGCAAGCTCCACAGCGTCCAGCTTTTGAAGCTGGGCGGCAAGGAAATTCAATTCGTCCACACTGGCGGCCCGTACCAAATCCTCCGGCAATTCCAGCGCCCGGCCCTCCGGGGCAGAAATGCCGTCAATGAAAAAATCCTGCGGGTTGTCGGCGCTGATGTGGATTTCTTTCATGGCGGCCTGCACCTGTTCAGCGGTGGCCGGCAGGGAAAGCCAGTAGCCGTGCGGCCCGCCGGACTGCGCTTCGGCGCGGTTGTCAATCAGGATAGAAAATACTTCGTTCACGGGTTCCCTCCTTTCAGGCGGTTGGATAGCAGGGGACGGCTCCGGCTGTTCTTTTTCGGCCCCGGTGGTCTGCTGGGGCAGCTCGGCGGCCTGACTGGGCGCTTCCCCCTCGATGGTGTAACCGGGGAGCAAAAGGCCATTCACCTTGAAATAGTCGGCGTACTCCTTGAGGATGGCCGGGGAGATTTCCGTAAACAAATGCTGGTGGGCCTTGATACGGCCATTCAGATATTTGTCCAGTGCTTCCCGGCTGTCAAAGACTTTCTTTTGCCCGGCGATTCTGGCCTGTCCGTAATTCCCCGGCGCATTGGTGTAAAGATTCCAGTCCAGCGTCCATGAATAGGGGATGGATTTCTCCGCCGCGCTGTTATACCGAGTGTTCTCGGTAATGGAATAGGACATTTTATAGACGGCGTTGCTGCGGACGCGGAGAAAATCGCCCTGCGGCTCCCATTGGTTTGCGGTATGCTTGACAGGAAGCGTCCGGGCATAGTCCAGCGTTTTATCAAGGGCAAGGGTCTTTCCGGCCTGTTCCTCCCATGCGGCGGCCAGCTCCTTTAGACGGTTAAACACTTCCTGTTCGGCGGCGGCGCTTTCCTCCCGCTGCTTCAAAAGCTCCGACAAGGGCAGGGCCGCCAGGCCGGAAAGGTCGGACTGTTCACTTTCAAAGTAAATCCGGCGCTCAATCTTCATGGTTTCAGCCGTTTCTAAGCTGTCATGGTCGTAAGAGCTGTACGACATTCATTCCTCACATCCTTTCTGTGGTCGTGTTTTGCGTAGGGGTTTGGGGATATTCCCCAACAAGCAAACTCCCCGGCCCGGCAGGGTGTACCGGGTCAGGGAGTTTTCGGGAGTGTGGCTACACTCCCTATGCTTGCTGTTTTTTAGTTCTTTGCCCTCCGTTCTATGCGATAGTTGACGTATTTCCCGCCCGTATCAGCCAAAAGTACCGTGCCGTCGTAGGTCTTTCCCGTTTTCACGGAATAGAGGCCCTTTATCTTGACTTTCCCGCTTTTAAGGAGCGCGGCGGCGATTTTCGGGGTGAACGCTTTCTTTCGTTCCTCAAAAAATCGGTCATTCTTCCACATGACAAACTGGCAGGCCCGGTTTCCGCAATAGTAGTTCTTTTTCCCCTCGTAGACGCTTTCCCCGCAGCGCGGGCATTTGCCGATAACCACACGCTCGTTTTGAAACAACTGCTGGGCGTCCTCGCTGATCTGGGAATAGTTCGCAATCAGGCCCCGCGTCATTTCCTCAATGCCCTGCATGAAGCTCTCCGGGGCGGCCTCCCCCTTGGCAATCGCCGTCAGCTCCTTTTCCCACTGTGCCGTAAGCTGGGGAGAGGTCAGCACATCCGGCAGGAGGCAGGCAAGGTTGTGGCCGTCCTTGGTGGGAAGTAGCTGCTTGCCCTTTCGCTCGATAAATCCCATCTGCACCAGCTTTTCTAAGATGGAGGCGCGGGTGGCCGGTGTGCCTAAGCCCTGCCTCTCGGCGTCCTCCGGCATATCCTCGGCCCCGGCCCGTTCCATAGCCGACAGCAGCGTATCTTCGGTGTAGGGCTTTGGCGGCGTGGTGAAATGCTCGGTGGCGCTGGCCTCCACCTTGTCAAAGGTCTGGCCCTCGGTAATCTCCGGCAGCTCCCGCGCAAGCTCCGGCGCGTCCTCGTCGGCGTCGGTCTGAAAGGAAGCCTTAAAGCGCCGGTCAATCTCTTTCCATCCCGGCGTCAGGATGGTTTTGCCCTTGGCGGTAAATTCATTCCCGGCGCAGGTGATTGTGGCGGTGACGGCCTCATACACATGGGGCGCGGCCACGGCGCACAGCAGCTTGCAGCAGACAAGGGAAAGTAGTTTTTTCTCCCCCTCGGTCAAGCCGTCAAAGCCCTTGGCGATAAACTCCATTGTGGGGAGGATGGCGTGGTGGTCGCTCACCTTTTTACTGTCCAGAATCCGGCCAAACTGCGGGGAGAGGTCAAGCCCCTTTGCAAAGGGAAGCAGGGGCCAGAGGCCGGACACAAGGCTTTCCGCTGTGGGCTGCATATCGTCGGTTAAATACCGGCTGTCCGTGCGGGGGTAGGTCAGCAGCTTTTTTTCGTAGAGCTGTTGGGCGTAATCAAGGGTCTGCTTGGCGGTAAAGCCAAAGAGCCGGTTGGCCTCCCGCTGCAAGGTGGTAAGGTCATAGAGGCGGGGCGGCTGCTCCGTCTTTTTCTCCCTCGCCACGGAAACACAAACGGCCTGCGCCCCGGCGCAAGCCGCTTTCAGGCTGTCCGCCTCGCCGGGGTTGGAAATGCGGCTGCTGGCCGCCTCCATGCCGCCCGCTGCGATATGGACAACGTGATATTTCTCTTTCTTGAAACCGCTGATTTTGGCCTCCCGGTCAACCAGCATTTTTAAGGTGGGCGTCTGCACCCGGCCCACGGTCAGGGTCTTGTGGTAGAGGATGGAGAAAAGCCTTGTGGCGTTTATCCCCACCAGCCAATCCGCCCGCGCCCGGCAAAGGGCCGATTGATAGAGGGCGTCATAGTCCGCGCCGGGTTTCAGGCTGGCAAAGCCGTCACGGATGGCCCCGTCCTCCATGCTGGAAATCCAAAGACGCTTGAACGGCTTTTGACAGCCCGCCATCTGATAGACGAAACGGAAAATGAGTTCCCCCTCGCGTCCGGCGTCGGTGGCGCACACAAGGCCGTCCACATCGGGGCGCTCCATCAGGGAACGCAGGACTTCAAACTGCTTTTTCTTCTCGTCCGGGATGATATACTGCCATTCCTGCGGGAGAATCGGCAAATCGTCATAGCGCCACTTCTTGAAACGCCCGTCGTAGGCCCCGGCGTCGGCAAGGGAAACCAGATGGCCGATACACCAGCTCACCAGATAGCCGTTTCCCTCAAAGTAGCCGTCCTGTTTCTTATCCGCGCCGGTCACGCCTGCAATGCTGCGGGCTACGCTCGGCTTCTCTGCAATCACTAACTGAATACTCATTCCTCGTCCTCCTTATTCGTTTCTGTTGCTTCTTCCTCTATCAACAAATCTTCCCCCGGCTCTTGGGCGTCCCCATCGGTGGCGTCGTCCGGCTCCGGGGCTTCTTCTTCGTCCTCGCCAAAGTCGTACTCATCCAGATCATCGCTGCCCTTGACATCCGCTTTCGGCTTACGGAGCTTAAAGAAGTAAAGGGCCGCGCCGCCGCCTGCCAGCGCTACCACAAGGAACACCACAAGGCCGCCCATACCGCCACTTTCTTTCTCCGGCGCTGCCGGTTCTTCCTCGCCTACGGGTTCCGGCTCCGGCCCGGCGCAGGCGGTCAGGTTATTCTTACAAACCGGGCAGGCCGTGTTGACGGCTCCGGCTTCACACTTGGCCGTGCAGGTGCAGGCTTGCGGCTCCTGTTCGCCGTCCTCCAACAACGCTTGCAGGTCGGCGTCGTCCACTTGGTTCAGGAAATGCACGGAGGTTTCCTTGTCCTCGTTGGCCCGGTCAATCAGGATATAGAAATAATTCCCGGCCTTGGTTGTGACGGTGATAAGCTGTTTATCCCCGTAGAAATCATCTACCAGAGCCGCGTTGCCCTCCGGGGTGACGGGTACGCCCTCCGGCTCCATCTCTATGCCCCCGGTGGTGGGTTCCTCCGTTTCCTCCGGCAAAGGGGCCTCGGTGGTTTCCGGCAGCGGCTCCGGGTCAGGGTCAGCGCCCCCGGCGTAGGCGGTGACGGAAAAAGCCGCCATGCAAAGCACAGCGACCAGCGTCACGGTAAATCTGCGAATGAGCTTATTCTTCATCAGCGTTTCCCTCCTGTTCAAACTCCGGCTGCGGGGCCGGGGGCGCTTGCAGAGCGCCGCCGCGCACAAAGGCGGCGAACTCCTGCGGGGTCATGTTCAGACCGCGCACAAGCTGGACGATCTGCAAGTTTTCCTGTTCGGTCTTTGCCGCTTCCAGCTCCCGGAGCTGTTTCTGCAATTCCGCGATCTTGCCCTTGGTTTTCTCAATGTCCTTTTCAATACGGTCAAGTTTATTTGCTGCCATAGTCTAAAACTCCTTTCTGGCGTCAGGGTAGACGCCCGTAACAAAATAGGTGAGATTGCCAGTAACTTGAATTTAGATTTGTGTAAGAAATGGGGTCGCCACAGTGCAGCATGACGGAATTACCCACATAAAGCCCCACATGGGAAACGCCGGGAGTGTCGTAGGTGCCGACGAAAAACACCAAATCGCCGGGCTTGGCCTGCCCCGCTGTGACGGGGGCACAGAGGTTATAAAGCCCCTGCGCCGTCTGCCGCCCGACGCTCCATCCGCTCTGATTGAGTACCCAGCTAATAAAGCCGGAACAATCAAAGCTGGTGCTTGGAGAGCTGCCGCCCCACACATAGGGATAGCCCACATATTTGTCCGCTTCCGCAATCATGGCCGCAAAGGTTTCATCTTCCAAAGCTTCCGGGGGGATTTCATAGTAGGTCGGCTCCTTGACGGTGGAGGCATGGGGATAGCTGCCGGTTGGAAAGAGGTCTGGCCGGTTGCCTAATGTCTGCATATAGGCCGCGTACAGGCTTAACTGTTCCTCGTCCATGAGATAAACGGGCAGGTGGGATAAGTCGTTGTTGGTAAGTGTCACGTTGCAGATATAGTAGGTATAGGGGACTTCCACCTCGTACTCGTTGCCCTCGCTGTCTGTCCTCGTTTCCGTGCGGTAACGGATTTCCGTTTCAATGGTCTGCGTCAGGGTGTATTGCTGTTCAAAGAGCATGGCAAGATCGCCCTGTACCTCGTCCAGCGTAAACGCCCCGCCGTGGAGCGCGGAGAGGATAGATGTCAGCACATAGGGGTCATGGCTGATTTCGTCCAAATCAAAACGGTACTCGTCGTAGCCGGGGTGCAGGCTTTCGTAGTTGTCAAGCTCATGCTGCAAGTCGGCCTCCATCCCGGCGTAGGCGTCCTCGGCCCCCAGCATATCGCTGTCCTCGGACAGATAGGAGGTGGCCGCAAGCCCCGTCCCGGCGCTGCCGAACATGGCGGTGCAGGATTGCAGGCCGCCCATAATCAGCATGAGAAGCAGGCCCACGCCGCCGATCAGCAGCGCCCCTTTCCAGTGGCGGGCCACAAAGGAGGCGGCCTTTTTGCTTTCCTTGGCGGCTTTCCTGGCTGTGGTGGCCGTGGTCTTGGCGGTGCTGGCCGCGCCCTGTGCCGTCTGGCCCGCCGCCCGCGCTGCCTTGGCATACTGCCGCTTGATTTTCTGCTTCTGCCAGAAGCGGGAAACCGGGTTCTTTACCGCCTGCGCCATTTCCGGGTTATCCCGCAGGGATTTTTGATACACAAACTCGGCGTTGGCGGCTATGGATTTCCTCTCGGCCTTGGCTGCGGCCCGGTAGGGCTTTAGCTTATGCCGCTGTCTGGTGCTTCTTAGGGCCTTGCCCGCCTGACGCTCGGCCAGTTCTTCCCCCTTGTGGCCGCCCTCCACGCCCACGTTTTCGTGTTCTACCTCGTGGATTTTCCCGTGGAGATATAGCCCCGCCTCCTGTACGGGGCGGCTGGCCGGATTGGTTTTGAGCTTCGGCGGGTCTTTTTCCACTTTTTCAAAGTGAAGTTTACTCTTGGCCTTTCCCTTGGCTTCATCGTAGACGGTTTCCTTGGTAAGTACGCGCTTCTTCGGGAGGGCGTCTTTGGCCGCGTCCAGCTTATCCGCCCGTTTCTCGGCTTTTTTGATATAGGGGGCAAGCTCCGGGGAGGCCCGTTCCTCGGCGGTAAATTGCAGGCGGGAGGTGGGCCGGTGCAGGGCTTCGCCTCCCTCCGCCACTACCTCTCCGGCGTCCTTGGCCGCCTGCTTCGCCTTATGGCGGCTGTGGAGCTGGTCGGCCCGTTCCAGTGCTTTTTCCGCCGTGCCGCCCGGCTCGGCGGTATATTCCTGCTCGGCCTCCCGGCTGGACACGTTGACGTTCTCGCCGGTGGTCTGGTTATCCAGCGTCAGCCCGTCGTGGGTCATGCGCTGGGTGATTTTATCACGGGGTTTTAAGGGGCGCTTCATGGTAAATCACCTCCTATCTGGCCCGGCGCTCATATTGTGGCCCCCTCGCCTAACCGGGTCGTCATGATCTGGTAGAGCTGCGTGTTCTTCGGGATCGGGTTCTTAAACGGCAGAATCACGTTCTCATAAATCAAAAGCCCCTCGCCGGGTTCGGAATTGTCCACATACCGTAGCTGCTGGGGGGAAATGTTCAGCCGTTCCGCAAGGATTTTCCTATCACCGCTGGCCTGATTTAACAGGCAGATAAAGTCGCTGTTTTCCAAAATGTTCTCGATTTCCGGGGAGGAAAGGAGGTCTTTCACGTTCTGGGTGGCACCTGTCGGGACGCCGCCCCACTTCCTGAAACGCTTCCAAATCTCGCAGGAAAAGGCCGCCGTTTGTTCCTCCCGCAAAAGCAGGTGAAATTCATCACAAAAGAACCACGTCGCCTTGCCCTGGCTGCGGTTCTGCGTCACCCGGCCCCAAATCTGGTCTTGGACAATCAGCATACCGATTTTCTTTAGCTGCTTGCCTAACTCCTTGATGTCAAAGGCCACAATCCGGCTTTCAATGTCCACGTTGGTACGGTGGTTAAAGACGTTCAGGGAGCCGGACACATACAGGTCAAGGGCCTGCGCCACCCGGTCAGCCTCCGGGATATGCTGGTCTAACAGGGCTTGGTGGAGATCGGAAAGTATTGGCATATTTTCCGGGCGGGGGTCTGCCAGATAGGGCCGGTAGATCACCTGCACGGCCCGGTCAATCACCGTCTTTTCGATGGCTTCCAGCCCGTTCTTGCCGCCCATGACAAGCTCACAGAACGACAGCACAAAGTCGGATTTTAAGGCCAGCGGGCTTTCATCCTCGGAGTAATTCAGGTTGATGTCCAGCGGATTCACATAGCTTTTGCTGGTGGGCGAGAGCTTCACCACCTGACCGTGAAGCCGCTTGACAAGGGGGTAATACTCCGCCTCCGGGTCACAGATATACACGTCGTCCGGCGTACAGAGGAACACGCTCAAAATCTCGGATTTACAGCTCATGGACTTGCCGCTTCCGGGGGTTCCCAGCTTTAAACCGTTGGGGCAGCGCGCCCGCTTCCTGTCCAGCATAATCATGTTGCCGGTCTTGGCGTTGACGCCGTAATACATGGCGTCGCCGCCCTGAAAAAGCTCCTGCGTCACGAAAGGCACGAATACGGCTACGCTGGAAGTCGTCAGGGAACGCTCAATTTTGATGTGGCTGGCCCCCAAAGGGAGGCTGCTCATAAGGCCCTGCTCCTGCTGGTAGTCCAGACGGACAAGCGAACAGTTGTATTTCTGCGCCACGCCTGCGGCCCAAAATACATCGTTGTCCAGCTTTTGCCGGGTGTCGGCGGTGTTCAGCACCAGAAAGGTGAGCTGAAACATCCGTTCATTCCGGCTCTGCAAGGTCTTTAATAGCTCCTTGGCGTCCTGCCCGTAGGTGGCAAGGTCGCTGGGAAGTATATCCATGTCGTAACCGCTGCGGACGGCCCGTTTCTGTTCCTGAATCTTCATGGCGTCAAGGTCGGTGATTTTCCGCTTGACGGTTTTAATGGCCTCGCTCTGGTCGATGGCCTGCACATGGAGGTTGACGACAATCCCGTTTTCCGTGTTGAGGAAGTCCGCCAGCATTTCATCCGACAGCTCCGGGGAAAGGATGTTTAAGAAGCTCACAGCCCCATACTTGCCACCCAGCCCAAACAGCCGGGCATTTCCGAAACGGAACGAGGACGGGGCGATAAAGTCCTTGGTGGAGAGGCCGGAGGGGGCCAGCCATTTCCAATCGAATGGAAACGGCTCCCCGTCCGGGTGGAAAATGCTGTACATGACTTCCAGACGAGCTTTCGCGTCCAGCCCCCACGCCACGGCCCCCATGCTCTTGAAATAGCCTAAGAGGTCGGTTTCAATGCGGCGCAGCCTTGCGCGGGCCAGTTTCAGGTTGTCGGCCTCGATGGTGTAGGTCAGGAATTTCCGTTTCATGAGGCCGTTGTTCCCGCTTACAAGCTGGTCTTTCAGGATGGCGGAATACTCGGCCCGGATGTCGTCAAAATCATCCCCCTGCGCCCGGATTTCAAAGCTCTTGGCGTACTGCTTAGGGTCGATCTTGTGGTTGATAAAAGAAAACTGGACGTGGATAGAGGCGTCCAGATAGTTGTATAAATCGCACAGGTTTTCAAAGATGGCCGTCTTGGTGTCCGCCTGCGCGAGCTGATAGCTGATGTCCGCAAACTCGATACACTTGGAGAACGTGCGGGGCGTCAGGCGGCAAATCCCGTCCTGATACATGGCCTCGTAGGGAATACTCTCCTGTGCGGAGTGGGGCTTGCCGTCGCCCTTATACTTGCGGATGACGGCCTGAATCTCTTTCTTTTCTGCGCGGGTCAGCTTTACCGGCTTTTTTTCCGGCGCTTCGTTCCTTTGCTTTTTGGACAATGGCGTTTACCTCCTTTTCCATTTGTCGCTGCCGCACAAGGGCAGAATAGGCGTTGTTGGTCTGGTAGGGGCGCTCTTTCGGCATAAGAAAGCAGCACTGGATGATCTGCCATACCACCACTTCAAGGGGCTGGCCGTGGCGCTCATAGAGGGCCAGAAGCAGGCCCGGAAGCATGGCGAACACCATAATCAGTGCCGCCGCGCTAGTGGGGACGCGGCCCCTAAGTAAAAAGAAAAGCGGGACGCCTACAAGCAGCGCACCGCCAAAACAAATGAGCTGCCGTTTCGTCAGCCCAAACACCACCTTGGATTTCACGCGGGTAAAATCCTTGGGAACAGTTACATAAGCCATAAAATATCACCTCGTTTCTGATACGGACAGTGAAACGTCGCTGTCCACTTCGTTGCCCCACACCTCCCAGCCGGGGGTTTTCTGTCTTGCGAACAGTTCCACGCGAGGCAGGTCGCCCGCCAGCTCTATGATTTTCTCGCGGGTAATGTCTGGTTTCTTGCTGTGTTCCTCAATGGGGGAAATGATAAACTGATGGACGCTTTTAGAATGGCGCTTCGGCTGGCCCCGCTTGGCAAGCAGGCAGATTTCCGCGTTTCCCCTTGTCCAGTAGCCCAGCCCGTAAAACCATGTGGGGCTTTTGCGGTTTAATTTCAGCCAGACAAAGGCCACGGTCTTGAATGTGAAGCCCCACGCCTTAATCAGCCGCAACGCCTCTGGAAGCTGCGGGAATGTGGCCCACAAAAACAGCAGGCAGTCCCGGTCAGCCAGCGTTTCCACTGGCAGGGCGCACAGCTCGTCAATCCCCATCGTGGGATAGTGCTTTTCCGCCGCCCCCTGTACCGCTTTCCGTTCATAGCGCCACGGCGGGTCGGCGTAAATGATGTTGTAGGTTTTCTTTTGTGTTTCCTCTATGGTTGGTGTTCCTCCTGTCTGTCAGTGTGCAGTAAATACGGCTTTCGATATGCTGCCGGTCTTGAACAGACAGAAGCAAAGCAAAACGGTATAGCCCATACAGCCCCATATCGCGCCGGAAATGTCGTCCGCCGTGCCGATCTCCTGAATCAGCACCGCATAAATCCCGACAACCACCATAATGAGAAAGGCTTGGAAGCCCAGCGCCAGCAGGGATTTCAAATAGTTCTGGCCGACGCCGCGCCACTCCGCGTTTCCCAGCGTGGCAAGGGGGATAGGCCCCAGCGCGGTCACAGCGTATATTTCAATCATTCTCCCGTAGGTCACAAGGAAAATGCAGATGGAAAGAATGTTCATCGTCAGCCCCACCACAAGGGTCTGGAACCACAGGCCGAGCAGCGGCCCAATGTCCATCGCGTCAAGGCGGCTTTCCAGATCAGGCAGCAGCGTGTCAAAGTCAATGCTGGTTTCCCCGATGATTACCCCGGCGCTCTGGTTGACGACTTGTTGCGTGGCGTCGAACACGCCCATGACGATATTCCATGTGTTCGTCACAATGAGGATGGCAAAGGCGCTCTTGAACATCCAGCGGAAAAACATGGAGCTGTCAAAATCGTGCATATTGTTCTTTTCTACAATCATTTCAATCAGCTCATAGCACATCACAAGGGCGAGAATGGCCGCCGCGATAGGGACGATTACCGTTTCCGACAGGGATTGCAGCATAGAAAAAATACCGCCGTTCCAGTCCTGCGGGGTACTCCCCACGTCCGACGCGATTTCCCCGACTTTGGTATTCACGGTGTTAAACAGCCCTGACAGGTTCCCCATGATACCGTCAATCAGGATTCCTTTTATCCATTCCCCAATCAAATCACCGATCATGTGGGTACACCTCCTTTCCCGCGCCCTCCCAAAAAGAGGGAGGGCGCGGGGGCGATTCTAAGGTTAGCGGTTGGCATTGGGCCGGTTATCCCAGCAGCCCGGAGAGCAGCGGAACAAGGGTAACGCCGATCAGCGCCACGCCGCCGCCCGCGACTAACTGCTTGACCCCTTGGCTTTTGGAGGCCGGGTTGTCCTGCCCGTACCCCTCCAAAAGATTGACACCTCCCCACACGCAAAGCGCACCGCCGAGGCCCACAACGATAGTCTGTAAAACGTCAACAGCAGAATTGAAAAAATCCATAAATTACCTCCATACATTCAGATTGTGATGTTGTTTGGTTTCAAAAAAAGCTGCCGGTCATTTCCCGGCAACAGCGTCACAATCCGCAGGCGGCCCGGAGTTATTGGCCGCCCAGCCATTCCCGCAGGGCAGTCACATAGATTTCCGCCCATGCGTCACACACTTGCCGGTTGATTTCCATTTCCATCTGTACGGCCTCCGCGTCGGTGGGGACGGTGTTGTGTTCCGCTATCCACCGGCACATGACGGCAACAGAAAAAATGGCGCGATAGACGTTCTCTATCGACTTGAAGCAATCCGCAAATGTAATTTCGTCCGAGTGTTTCATAGGTCAGGCTCCTTTCTTTGCCAGCCGCCTTACTGGTCGGCGGAATCTTCGTCCGACAGGTCAATGTCGTAAAGCTCAAAGGCTTCATCCTCCGATACCACACGCCGCTTTTTGCGGCGCATGGACGACAAGTATCTGTCCACGTCAAAGGTGTTCTTTTTATCGGCGTCCGAGAGGTACTTATAGCGGGGGTGGCGGGTAATGTCGTACTTCTCCGAGAAAAACGGCCTCACGCCGCGTACCTGCAAAATACACTTGCCTCCGTCCATCGTTGCGATTTCGTCCTGGCTCATCAACTCCTTTCCTAACTTCTGATAATTCAATCCATGGGAGGTCTGCGCGCCCCGGTTCTCGCTCTGGTTGTAGCTATCAATGGTTTCTTTCCCCAGCACGTCCGCGATCTCCTTGGCGTTCTTGCCTCTGCCACTAAGGAAAAGCGTACAATCGCAGTTGTCGGAAATGATTTCCGCCGCGTCCTTGTAAATGGCCTTTAGCTGCGATTGGCTTTGTAAAATGATAGAAGCCGAGATTTCCCGGCTTCGGATGGTGGCAATCAGCTTGTCAAAATTTGGTATCTGGCCGAATAGCGATAGGTAAGCCTCTGGTGTTTCCACCTCGGGCTTTTCCCCCGCTCCACACCGTGCGTGATAGTTTCCCATCACACGGCGTTCCACCGACTAAGATTACTTTTTAGTGCCTATATAGTTCTCGAATTGTATTTCTTCCAGCTCCCTGTGTTTTCGGAGCTTATTGATTTTATTTTGCATTTCTTCGGTCAATGGCAGGTCTGCAAGTATCTTACCTATTACTGTAGTTTTCGTTGCACCTACCAGTTTTGACACTTCTTTTGACAAGAGAATTAAATTCTTGTATGTGTCATTCCGCTCTCCCTTGCAAGGTTTGATATGCTGGCACACCATGTCTGAAACTGTCAGCGCATTGTGTGTTACCGCACATTTCCCTCTTTGCGATATATATCTTGACAGAGCGTTGTCTGCCATCTCCAACGTTGGATAGAGATGGGCGTTTTCCATCATATACTTCATGACCTCGTAACTGATACAGTTTTCGATGTCTGAATATTTCCTTGCATATTTGTTGACTTCACGCCTTTTATATTTCGGATATTCATATGCCACATATCCTGCCGGGATAATCATTCTTCCCTTTATCCATCGGAACTGCTTTGATTTCCCATACTTCTCCTGTATGAACTTGCTGGTAATCTCTCCTTGCCGCTCAATGGGGAAACTGCGGTTGTTATGATTCATGCCGTTACTTTTCCCGTTGACTTTATAAGAGATTTCCGCAAAGTCTGCTGATACCATCGTTGCCATACAGTAGTAATTGTGCATTCCCATGACCATAGCATTATAAAGGCTGATATTGCGGTCAATCTCGCTTTGCTTGCTCGGGTTTTTTATATCTTTCCAAACGTCGCTCAGTTTTTTAATGACCTTAACTTTGCTCTTGTCTGCTATGTGGGAGCGTATTATCCACTTACTGCCTTTTGGCACGACTTTAAACTTAATTCCAAGAAAAGTCGTATAATTCTTTTGCAGGTTTGTGATTCCCGATTTTTCATCGCTGGTCTGCAAATGAAGATTCTCTGCAAGCCAGAGTTTTGTGGCACACATTACTTTCTTTGCTGTTGCATAATCCCGGCAGAACAACTTAAAATCGTCCGCATATCTTACGATATACATTTCTTTCAGTCCGGTTTTTGCTCTCAGCTTATTCCACTTCTGCGTTCTGTCCACTGTAAGGACGTTTCCCTCTTTATCAGTCTTGTCAAACTCTAAACCTGTTTTTCCCTCTCTGATTTTAAACATTTCCCACTGACCGGCTATCCACCAGTCCAGTTCATTCAATACTACATTTGCAAGAAGTGGGGATAGAATCCCCCCTGTGGAGTACCTGTTTCTGGCTCAATGGTTATGTCATTGAACAGGATTTCTGCCTTTAGCATCTGTTTGATAATCATAATCAGCTTTCTGTCCTGTATTCCAATCCCCCACAACTGCCGAATGAGCTTACCGTGGTCGATATTATCAAAGAAGCCAACAATGTCCACGTCAACTACAAAGTGCAGATTTTGCAACTGTGCCATTTTATAACACTGTGCGATTGCATTCTGTGTTGACCTGTATGGTCTGAAACCGTTGTTCCGCTCATGGAATTTCGCTTCACAAATCGGCTCCAGTATCTGTAGGATACACTGCTGTATCAGTCTGTCCCAGATACTCGGAATCCCCAATGGTCTGGTCTTTCCGTTATCTTTGGGGATTTCTACCCGTCTGACCTTTTTGGGCTGATAATAGTTCAACTTGTTTCTGACAGTTTTAATGACCGTTTCGATGGGAAGTGACTGTATTGCTTCAATCGTTTTCCCGTCTGTGCCGGGGGTTTTGCTTCCCCCGTTTTTGCAGATGTTGCGGTACGCAAGCATGATATTCTGCTCTGACACTATCAGTGGCATGAGCCTGTCAAATATCTTAGCGTTCAGGCTGTTTTCATATAACTGATAGCCTGTTTCTTTAGCGTCATATCTTTCTGCATTCCGCTCTGCTCTATTTACAATTCGTTTTGCCATAGTAACCAGCTCCTTGTCGGAGAATGATTTTTTCTTAGTCGCACCACGACAGCTATGAAAATCTCCTTTTGGTGATTACTATATAGACATGAAAGAAAATCTTAGTATCGGCTTGAGGCTATCCCTCCACCGCTTATTATCACGGCTTCACAGGTACTGTGCCTCTACTCTCACAACCATTAATGTGCTTATTGTAGAAGAAGTTCTTTCTGTGCTTCTTCCTTTTCGACACAAATACGGTACTTTGCCGCTGATACAGTCAGCTCCCGTATTGGCTGCTTTCCACGTTCCACATAACTTAGGATTGTTGCCACTTAGGTCGTTCCTTTAGCCCTGCAAGCATTATCTTCAAGGAGAATCCTTAAGATACCTGCGCCCTGTAAGCGCAGAGGGCATTTCATACTAACAACTTTTACTTTGCCCCGCTTGCGTACCTCTGGTACACTTGCATTTCTACAAGCCATTCGTTTAGAGCCGTACATTCGGAACTTTGTCAGACCGCCTTTTTGGTCATTCTAACCATATGGCAACCCCACCCGCACTGTCACACACAACCCGTACCTCTACGAATCTTTCCTCGCCTTCCGGCGTTAGGGTGTGCTTCGCACGGCTTCCCCGAGCTCGATAACCCCAGCCGTCTGTATCCGGCTGACGCTATTCGGAGTATTAGTGAATCCCCTTCCGGGCGTTGCCCCTTCATTTGAGATTTCAGTTATGCAGTTCTCTAAAACCACATTTATTAAGTTATTTGTGACTTTAGGCTACGCTTTTGTCGGTTATTCCCACCGTTTTGGGCGTAGAACGTGTCACACTGTTGGCGAACTCGTCCAAAATCAGCCGTACATGGACGGGCAGCCGCCCGCCGTATTTATCATCCGCCCGGTCGCACAAAAGGTTGATAAGCTGGCTCTGCACCATAGCCAGAATGAAATTAAAGGTCGTGTCCGTGTCGCTCATAATGAGGAACAGGGCCGTTTTTTCATCCCCGATGGTGTCAAGCTCCAACTCGTCGTCCTCCATCAGCTCCCGCACTTCCCGGATGTCGAAGGGCGCTAATCTGGCTCCGCAGCTAATCAGAATCGAGGAACGGGTCTTGCCGGCGGATAACAGGAATTTACGGTATTGGCGCACGGCAAAGTGTTCCGGGTCTTTTTCTTCCAGCCGTTCAAACATCAGGTCAACCGGCGATTGAAATTCCGGGTCGTCCTCGCGGGCTTCACTGGCGTTAATCATTTCAAGCAGCGTCGTGAAATTCATTTCATCGTCCGGCGCTTCATACCAGATATAGCCAATGAGGGCGGAGTACAAAAGCCGTTCCGACTTCACCCAAAAATCCTCGGCGCTCTTTTCGCCCTCCCCCTTGGTGTTGCAGATCAGCGTGTTTACCAGCTTCAAGATGTCCTTTTCGCTGTGGATATAGCGGAACGGGTTATACCGCATACTCTTGGAAAAGTTGATGGTATTTAGCACTTTCACCCGGTAGCCGCTTCGCACAAGGAGCTGGCCCACCTCCCCGATCAGGCCGCCTTTGGGGTCAGTGATAACAAAAGAGGTCGGATAGTCCTTGGACACGCACTGCATGAGGTTGGGCTTCACAAAAAATCGCGTCTTGCCGCTGCCGGAGCCGCCGATCACCAGCACGTTTTTGTTTCTGGCCGTCTTGGGGTCTTTGGGCCGGTTGTTCATGGTGAGGCGTTCCGTCTGTGTCAGCAGGATATTGTTATCAAACACGGGGTCGATGTACGGGGCTATATCTTTGGGGCCGCCCCAACGGGCGCTGCCATACTCTACCCCGCGCCGGTATTTCTTGGCGTTCTTGCCTTTCAGGTACACCATCAGCCGCAGCAGCGCCGCACCGGTCACGCCGATTAGCAGGTCAAAGCCGTGGAAGCTGGGGGCGGCGCTCTCAAAGGCCGCTGAAAACCCGTCGAGGAAGTGCAGCAGCTTTTCCGAAATATCCGCCCCGGACGCCAGCCGGTATGCCTGCCCCAGCTTGCCGAACAGATAGACAAACAGGAGATAGGGCAGGTTGGCAATTATCAGTTTTTTTACTTCTGGCTTCACAGCGACAGCCCCCTTTCCTTGACTTTCTCCTTGGCCCGCTGTTTCTCTTTGGCCGCAGCCTTTTGTTTCATGGCGGATAGGGTCTTTCGGATGGAGGGCCGTTCCTCCCGGTTTAGCTTCTTGGCTGTGAACTCCTTGAACGCCTGTTCCAGATTGTCCGCCTGCTTGGTCTTAAAAATCACGATATAGCGGGGCGGATGGGTGGTATTGTCTTTCCGCAGGCTAAAATCAAGGTCGTATTTCTTGGCGCAGGGCTTAAACAGGCCGATGTTGGCCTCGGTGATTTCGATATTGGACAGCGCGGAACCGTCCCGTTTGAGCTTCCGCAAGCTCTGCTGGCCGTGGGGAAGTCTGGCCTTGCCCTTTTTCCGGGCTTCCAGATACTTCTTCATGGCCGCTTGCAGCGCTTGGCCGGTGAGCTTGCCGGTCTTGATTGCTAACGCTATGGTTTTCTGATCGACTTCTTCCTGCAACTGCCATCCCTCCTTTGGAAGTCAAGCAGGCAGGCGGCGCGGCTTAAATCCGTACCCGCAGGCCGGAGAGGTCGTCGGCGCGTATGCCGACAAGATACCATTTCTCCGCCATTTCAATGCGGGTCGGCCTCCACCTGCCGCCCACCATCACGTCAAAGGTTTCCCCACAGTGCAGGCCGCCGTAGTAGTCCGCCAAATCAAAGCGGATGTCGTAGCGGTCTGTCTGTTCGTCAAAAATCAATGCACCCTGTTTCATAGGGCCGTCCTCCTTTCAGATTTTGCCGGTGTTCATATCGTGGGCCACCAGCGCCGTATAGTAACCGCTGATTGTGCTTGGCGCATTGAACAGCGCCGCCAGCAGGTACTTCTTGATGTTGCGGATTTCCGTAGTGTTCTTGCTGATACAGTCAAAGACAAACTCGATATGGGAACTGTTCAGCTTCATCAGCTTGGCCTTTACCAGCTCGGCGGGGTAATCGTCCCCGGCAACGCGGATGGTCTTTCTGGCGCTGCATACGGTTTCCACAAGCAAGTCCACGATCTCGTCCAACAGCTCCCGGTCAAGCCGGGTGTTCTGTACCAGATGGGAATACTCGATATTGTCCATGATGATTTCCCGATAAATCGCTACGGCGCTCTGTGTCGCCGCTTCCTTTCCATTCCGTTCCGGCGGCTCTGCCGCCCCGTCCTCTAAAGGAGAGGGAGGGGAAAGGATAGGAATGGAATCGGTATTTAATCCATCCGTAGTTAATGGTTCTTTTATTTGTCTATCTTTATTTAATTGCATTGGTTTTCCCTGCGTAGGCTTTTCCTGTGTTGGTTTTTCCAACATTGGATTTTCCAACGTAGGGGAATCCGGCACTGGCTGGGGCTGCTCGTAAATAAGATAGTCCGCGCCGCGAAGCCGCCCCTGCCCGTCGCGCTCACGGGAACGGACGATATACCCGGCCTGTTCCAGCTCCCAGACAGCCGCCCGGATAGCGTCGATCTGTTCCCGGTTGATAAGGGATAGGCCCTTTAGGGTAAAGTCCCAGTCCTCCGGCAAGGACAGCATTTGCGACAGCAGGCCCTTGGCCTTTAGGGATAGGTCTTTGTTCCGCAGGTGGTGGTTCGACATGACCGTGTAGCCCCGGTTTTTCTCCACGCGAAAAACTGCCATTTCGTCGTCAACTCCTTTCACTTGGAATTTCGCCGCGCCGTCAAGGGCGGTGAGCTTGCCCGGCTGGTAGGGACATTCTGCGTAGACGCAAAACTGATACTTCCAGTACGGGCGGTAAAAGCGGCAGGTGCCGCAATCCTCCGGCGCTCCGGCCTCGCCGTTGTCAAAGTGGTCTGCGCCCGGCCTCTCCTGCATGAGCTGTTCAAAGGCCCGGTCGTCGCCGGATGTGAAGTACATAGGCGGTCGCCTCCTTTCTGGTTTTAGGCGCAAAAAAAGCAGCGTCCCTTATTTCCCCGCAGGGAAAAGAGAACGCCGCTTCTTGCGGTGTCGTATTCAATTTTTGATGTGTCCTATTTGGGTAGGGGGTACTTCACGGGAGAAAGCAGCGTGTCAAGGCTCAATCCGAATGTAGTAAATGAGTAGTAAATTCAGTTCTCATATCCCGTGAAATGCCCGTATTTCCGGGCTTTTTTGAGATAATCAGAGTTTTTAAGTTAACTATAAAACGACCTATGATGAAACCTACCAGGAATCTGCAAATTTAAGAATTGATCTGGCGGAACAGCTTTCCAAACTGCCCCTATCCTATTTTTCAAAGCACAATTTGTCTGACCTTGCTCAAACAATCATGGCAGATGTGGCTTCGATTGAGCATGCTTTTGCGAACGCAGTGGCTAATTCCATAGGGTTTGCAATTTACTTTTTGATTATCAGCGTAGCCCTTCTGATCATGAATTGGAAATTAGGTCTCTGTGTATTGCTTCCCGTTCTTACTTCTGCTTCGGTTCTTTTCCTGACAAAGAAACTGCAGGTCAGAGATGTAAATAAACATTATGATAAGTTGAGAGATATTTCCGAAAGCTTTCAGAATGCAATCGAACTGAATCAGGAAATTAAAAGCTATGGGTTGAAAGAAAAAGTAGAAGCTCAAATGGACCAGCAGTTGGATGAGTCAGAAAATCTTCAATGGAAAGCTCAGATCACCCAGACGATTCCTGTTACAATCGGCCAGACTTTATCTATTCTTCCTATTGGAATCACGGCGACTGTTGGCCTTTCAATGCTCGCCTCCGGTCAGGTAAGTATCCTGATTCTTCTGGGCTATATTATTATGGCGGCGAAACTCAGCGGGGCCATGGGTGGTGTTTTGCTCTATCTGACGGAAATCTTTTATTTGGACGCAAGAATTGCCCGGATTGGTGAAATCAAGAATCATGAACTTCAGGGCGGAGAAAAGGCAGTCCTTTCAGATTTCAATGTAGAAATAAAGGATGTTTGTTTTTCCTACCAGAAAGACACCCAGGTGATTCGCCATGCATCCTTTACGGCGGAGCAAGGACAGGTAACCGCATTGGTCGGTCCCAGCGGCTGCGGAAAAACAACAATGCTTAAGCTCATCAGCAGACTATATGATGCAGATTCCGGTACCGTTCAGATCGGAGGAACCGACATACGAGAAATTCACACTGATAGCTTGTTCAAGTATGTTTCCATTGTTTTTCAGGAAGTCATTCTATTTAATACTTCTATTATGGAAAATATTCGCCTTGGGCGGCTGGATGCTTCTGACGAAGAAGTAATACGAGCTGCAAAACTGGCTGGTTGCAATGAGTTTGTCAGCCGTCTGCCAGACACCTACCAGACAATAATCGGGGAAAATGGAGCCAAACTCTCCGGCGGAGAACGTCAGCGGCTGTCCATTGCCAGAGCAATCCTGAAGGATGCTCCAATTATCATTCTGGATGAGATTGCTGCATCGTTAGATGTGGAAACAGAAGTCCAGATACAGACTGGATTAAATCATTTGATTCAAGGCAAGACCGTGATTGTTATTTCACACAGACTGAAGTCTATTGAAAATGCAGATAAGATCGTCGTTATGAAAGCAGGTACGGTAGAAGCCTGTGGAAAACATGCTCATCTGCTGAAACAGTCGCCCACATATAGAAAGATGATTGAAAAGTCCAATCTGGCAGAGAAATTTAACTACTAAGCAGGTTACCCTTCAGATGCAGACCGCACTGAAGGGTAACATAAAGGCATTTGGTTAACTATGTCTAACTGATTTCTGATGTGAGGAGGTGCATTATTTGAAGAAATATATTGGAAAAAGGATCATTAGCTTCCTCATTGTGCTGGTAGGCGTCAGCATTCTAAGTTTTTTGTTGATTGCTTGGTCCGGAAAAGATCCTGCAGAAATTATTGCACACCGAGGCGTATCCAATCCTACGCCGGAACAGATTGAGATGATTCGGGTGGAAATGGGATTGGATCAACCTCTCCCTGTGCGATATATTCAGTGGCTTTCCGGAATGTTTACAGGAGAACTTGGGACTTCTTTGACCACTCATCAACCGATTGTAAAGGATCTGCACAAGTATCTGGCTACGACCACATCTCTTGTAGGGATGGCCATTCTATGGATTATCATGCTCACCGTTCCGATTAGTTTGCTCTGTGCCAGAAAGCGGAACCGCCTTTTCGATCAGGTTACCAGAGGCATTACTATCTGCGGTATTTGTGTGCCAACTTTCTGGCTGGGATTCCTTCTTCTACTGTTCTTTGCGATTCATCTGAAATGGTTCAGTGTCTTACCAAGTCCAGGTTGGAGGGGCTTTTTACTACCTTCATTTGCCCTGGCGGTTCCCAGTTCGTGTTCACTCATCCGAATTATGCGTTCCTCTCTTCTGGCTGAATTATCTTCTGATTATGTTCGGTTTGCAAAAGCCCGTGGACTATCTGCCAACAGAATTCTGGTATGCCACATTCTGCGAAATGCCTTACCGCCTGTTGTTACAATTTTCTTTCAGCAATTCGGCTTTCTAATTGCCGGAGGGGCGGTAATCGAAAGTGTTTTTTCAATCAAGGGAATCGGAACTTATCTGGTGGACAGTGTGATTGCAGCAGATACGATTGCAGTTTCTACCTGTATAGTCGTCATTGCAGCAATTTTTGTCGTCGCAAATTTCATGGCAGACATAATCAACCGTCTGCTTTGTCCATGGATGGTGAGGGAAGAAAATGATACATAAGCTACTCAAAAGGCCGCAGGCAATCATCGGTCTGTGCCTGATTGCTATTGTGATTGTGATTGCGATTGCAGCACCTGCTTTTTCGCCTCACGACCCTGAATTGGTGAATTTATCGCAAAAGTATGCTCAGCCTGACGCAGAATACCCTCTTGGAACAGATCAATTGGGCAGGTGTACCTTATCAAGGCTGCTGTATGGAGCCAGATATTCCATCGGAATCAGTTTACCTGTGCTGCTGATTTTGTCTGTGATTGGTCTGATTGTCGGTACTTTTAGCGCCTGTGCTGGAGAAAAAGCAGACCATTTCATTACTATACTCTGTGATGTGTTTATTGCTTTTCCTTCTCTTATCATTGCTATTGCTGTCATAGGCGTTCTGGGGAACGGACTCCAAAACATTGCCGTTTCTGTTGTGATAGCGACCTGGGCTTGGTTTGTTCGTATTGTCAGATCTTATTCCGTTCAAGAAATGGGTAAAGATTATATCCTGGCAGCCCGGATTTCTGGGTGCAATACAGGAAAGCTGGTCTTCAGACATCTGATTCCTAACATTCTGCCACAGTTTCTTGTGTATGTTTCCACTGGTGTCGCTTCTTCCATCATTATGGTTTCCAGCTTTGCTTTCCTCGGACTTGGCCTTCCCTCCGGCACACCGGAATGGGGTGCCATGTTAAATGATGCCAGGACAGCGCTTTACTCTCATCCGGAATTGCTAATCTATCCAGGCTTGTGCATCTTCGTAACGGCAGCAGGCTTCAATTTATTTGGAGAAGCACTCCGTGATATTCTGACGCCGGAGGAGGACAGCCTATGATGCCATCACTTATGATTGATCATTTAAGCATTAATCTTCGGTCAGGCACGGATAACTTGGTTTCTGAAATATCCTTTGCAATCAAAGAAGGAGAGTCTTTGATCTTGTTAGGCCAGTCAGGCAGCGGCAAAACAATGACCTGTAGTGCGGTGCTAAACTTATTGGACCCCAAAAAATTTAAGGTGTCGGGTTCCGTTTTCTTCGGCGAGACTGATCTTTTGAATTCGTCAGAAAAGCAGAGACGAGGAATATACGGAAACCAGATTGTCTATATCCCGCAAAATCCAATGACTGCACTGGACCCTTCTATGCGTATTGGCAGACAGATGGATGAAACGCTACGGCTTCATTCCGACAAATCCCGCCAGCAGCGTTACAACTATATTCTGCGGCTTCTGCATGATGTAGGCTTAGATGATCCTGACAGGGTATACAGAGCATACCCCCATATGCTTTCCGGAGGAATGCTTCAGCGTGTCATTATCGCAATGGCTATGATGCTTGATGCAAAATTCGTGCTTGCCGATGAGCCGACAACTGCTTTGGATGTGATTCACAGAAATGGAATCATAGATTTATTTTCGCAGATGAAAGCAAATGGAGTTGGGATTCTTATGGTAACTCATGATTTCGCAACAGCTCTTCAATTAGGTGGAAACGTGTTGGTGATGAAAGAAGGAAAAATTATAGAATCCGGTGAAGTTCAATCTGTCTTCGATCATACCACAGAACCTTATACAAGGTCGCTGATTGAAGCTTACTCCCTTTCCTGTGCTTTCACGAAAGGGGCGGAATCATGATTAAAGTCAACAACCTATCAAAAGAATTTCACGAACAAGGCACAAGCAACGAGCTTCTGGCCGTTGATCATGTAGATTTTACTATTCAGAATGGTTCATTTTGCGCTTTGGTAGGAGAAAGCGGATCTGGTAAAAGCACTTTGGCTCAGCTCATGTGCGGTCTTCTGGTTCCATCTTCTGGAGAGGTACTGTTTGAAGGAAAAAACATTTCCCTCTGCCAGGGCAAGCAAAAGCAGGTACTGCGATCTAAAATACAGCTGATTCTTCAGGATGGCAAGGGAGCAATGGACCCTCGCTTTACGGTATATCAAATCATTGCAGAGCCAATTCGCAATTTCAGAAAACTCAGCAAAAAGGAAGAAGAACGGGAAATCAATGATCTTCTTACCATGATGGAGCTTCCCGAAGAGATCAAGCTGCGAAAAGCTCATGAGCTATCCGGTGGACAACAAAAACGTGTATGTATTGCAAGAGCGTTAGCGGCTCAACCGGATGTGTTGATTTTTGATGAAGCAGTCAGTGGGCTGGATGTCCTGGTTCGTAAACATATTCTTGATTTGCTGAAGCGACTCCATCAGGAGCGAAAAATGACTTGCTTTTTCATTACCCATGACCTGGACGTTGCGCTATATCTTGCAGACCGTGTGATGGTGATGCGCTGCGGTAAGATTATCGAAGACCGTACATTTCACGGTTCAACAGACTGCTTTACACATCCGTATACCAAGCTTCTGCTGCATTCTATTGCTCCATATTTGGGTTAAACCATTCAATAAATACGTATACCCTGCTGAAAACCATGATATAAAAAAATAAAGGAGATTTTGTACATGAAACTGAAAAAACTTTTAGCTTTCGGACTCGCACTTGTGATGTGCCTTGCTATGGCAGCTTGCGGCACGAACCCTGACGAGAAAACCGATGCAGAGCCGGTCTCAATCACTGTCACCGAGAATTGGGACTTTTCTGTAGGCTTCTATCCTGTCATCACGCCTATGGTATCCAGCACTTATGGTGCCGGATTCTGGAGTCGTAATTTTTACAACACTCTGGTAAGCTACGATGATAACGGGAAGATCCAGGGCGAGTTGGCTGAAACCTGGGAAATCAGTGATGACGGCAAGACTTACGCCTTCCATCTGCGTGATGGTGTCAAATTTTCTGACGGTACTCCTCTGACTTCCGAGGCAGTAAAGATGACCCTTGAAGCAGTAGTAACCCATCTGGGTCCCCAGAATGGTGCCTTCGGTAAGCTCACTACTTTGTTTGACAAGCTGGAAACCCCGGATGAAAAAACCTTTGTAATGACTTTGAAGACCCCTTATTACGCTGCTCTTGACAATCTGACCATGGCGCTGCCTCTTGGTATTGTGAATCCCGCAGCCTTTGAAGGCGGCGTAGAAAAGGCTTACGAGAATTGCGTGAGTGCAACTATGGGTACTGGTCCCTATATGTTTGAGCGGGTCGAGGGAGATACCTATACCTTTATCCGCAATCCCTACTACTGGGGCGAAGCTCCTGAAGTGGACGAGTTCAAAGTCAAAGTGATTCCTGATAATGCTGCAAAAATTCTTGCTCTGCGCAACGGCGAAATCGATGCAATTCTCGGCTCCAGCAGACTTAGCGCAGAAGGCTACACGGAAATTTCCCGGGATGCCGCTTTCGGTCATGCCATGGATGACAGCACCAACCAAACTCGTTATCTGGGTATGAACCTGAATAAGGCTCCCTTTAATGATCCTCTTGTAAGGGAAGCAGTATCCTACGCTGTTAATCAGCAGGAGTTGGAAACCTCTGTTTTCGATGGTCTGGAGACTGCTGCCGAAACCCTCTTTACGAATGAAAAGCCCAACTGCGGTGTGGAGGTTAAGACCTATCCTACCGACATGGAAAAGGCAAAGCAGCTCATGAAGGAAGCCGGCTATGAGGATACCAATGATGACGGTATCCTGGAGAAGGACGGAACTTCTCTCGCCATTCATTTCAACTATTCTCAGAGCCTTGCAAGTGTTGACAATGCAGTTCTTTCTATTGCAGCTTCTCTTAAAGAACTCGGCTTCGATGTTACTATTGATGCAGTAGACATGAACACCTGGTATGGAGCCTTGATGGCTGGCGAATATGATCTGACCTTCTACAATACTGCTGGCGGTTCCTTTGACCCTGCAACAGATATGAGCAATATGGCTCCTGGCGCTATGGGTGATCCGATCCTCTGCCAGTTCTCTGCTTTCTTTGAGAATCCTGAAATTTTCGCAGAATTGGACTCCACTTCTGATTCTCGGCGTGTGCAGGAAATCTATGGAATGATTCTGAATGGTATTGCAGATCAGAATCTTCTGGTGCCTGTAACCGGCACTCACGATCTGGCTCTGTGGAATACTGATAAGATAACTGGCTATGACTTCTACACAGATGCCAGCTACGTAGACATTGCATCTGTTCATGTGAAATAATGTCCAGCAGTGTGGCTGAGGCGGTTACAAAAGAAAGACTTCATTCTTCAGGAGAAGACTATCTAAAAGCCATATGGTAGATCACATTAGAAGATTGGGCGTTTTCCCAGCTAACTACGCATTAGATTTAGGCGAATTTATTGACAGCAACGGTAATTCGTATATAGACATTGTAGAGTTAAATCCCATATCATGTTCTATGTGCTATGTAAATAATAGCATCTATGCTGATGTAGTTCCTGAGATTGGCGAATGTCAGCGCCAACTAATGATGGGTGCTGAGTTTTGCTACGATGCCATCGCAAATCCAAAGAATTACGATATGCTGAGAATATCCAATAAGAGTTATACTTATACTTCGGATAACCAATACGCTCTTTTATAGTTTGCATATCATAGAGGGTTTTAGAGCAATTCTGGAAGTGACGCTTGTTTCTTTCTCTGTATTAAATCTCTGATAGAGTGAGTCCTTCTGGGAGGTCCATCATGAACCTCCCCTGGGTCCAGCAAATAGGCGCAGTCCTCCCTTGGCGGAGGACTGCGCTTTTTTTACGGCCTTACTGCATGGAATACAGGTTGGATGTGCTGCTCCCATTGTCACGGTAGCGTGGGATCTTTTGCAGGTATCCATGCTGCTCCAGATCCGTCAAAGCCCGTTTGACCGTGGAGCGTGACAATCGCATGTCGGAGGCAATGGTTTTGATTCCCGGCCAGCATTTGCCCTCGCTGTCTGCGCGGTCACGCAGATACATATAAACTGCCCTCGCTCTGGAGGGCAGTTCGGTGTCGGCATAAATTGTTCCGAAGTAACTCATAGATCCTCCTCGCCATAGGTTTTCATTTGCTTTCCGCCCCTGCGCCGAGGCTTATCTACAGCAGGCTCATGGGCAATGCCGCCGCGTCCGGAAACGGCATAGGCTCCACGCATATCCGCATTCTCCGCCTTGCTTGATTGCGGAAGATTTCGCTCCAGATCCTCACGGTTTGCATAAGCTACCGCACGATCTACCCGCTCCGGAACAATATAAGGCTCCTCGAAGGAGATACCCCATTCCAGAAAAAGCCGCAGGCGGGTACGCATGGGATGCTGTCCCGTCTTTTGGACAATAAAATTCCCCTTGGGAATAGACTTCAGCTCATCTGGCGTCAGCAGTGGACGCTCCATCATTTGCAGACTCTGGCTGGGGTCGTTCTTCCCACGGCTCACCGATCCAGACAGAACGGTGCGGTTTCCGAGCGCCTTGGACAGCACCTCCGCCGTCTGGCTGTTGGGTGCGAAGCCGCCAAGATGGTGTCCTGGCAGTTGTCCTGAATAATTTCGCTTCCTTCTTTTCCGTAGTTTTTTTCAAGCTGCGCTAAGGACTGAATGATCGGCACCAGCGTCAGGCGGCGGGAACGGCCTGCTGAGAACAACGGGAGGACATCGAAGGGCGGCATGGTGCCAAATTCATCGCAATACAGTACCACGCGGTTTTGCAGCTTTCCACCGTTTTCATCCGCCACAGCAAACAGTTCACGGCTCAGATTTTGAATCATCAAGCCCGCCATGAAGTTTTTGGTGGTGTCCTCCTCCGGAAGAATGAGAAAGATGGCAGACTTTTCAGAAGCAAACTTCTCTGCATCGATGACGCTGTCGAAGCAAAGCACCTGCTCCAGCTCCGAGTCCAGAAACGCATTGAGGCGAGAAAGCACCGTGGACATGACAGATTCATAGTTCGGCGAGTAATCTCCCCAAAACACCGAGTTGCCGTCTGTATTCTGCTTCCATGTGCAGAACATAAAGCCGTTCTTTTCGCTGTAGGTCGCCGCCAACACGGTATCTCCGAAGGCGGCAAGCTGTCTGTAATCGGAGACATCGGCAGCTTTCATCTGCGGTGCGTGTTCGTAGAGTC
>ENA-UOIW01000251-UOIW01000251.1-human-gut-metagenome-genome-assembly--contig:-P58-NODE-251-length-50710-cov-26.024637_pt1 | contig 50710 bp, 42 predicted proteins | sample MGYA00242334_ERZ723881 | MGnify/ENA metagenome assembly ERZ723881 | reverse complement strand
GTAACGAAATTGGTCGGACTTCGAGCGAGAAGTTCGGCCTAAATTTTTAAAGCAACGAATTTTTTTAGCGGACAGCAATAAAAAACAAAGAAGTTGATTTGCTGATAGTGGTCGGAATGTTTCTGACCGGTTTTGATGCACCGACTTTGAATACACTGTTTGTGGATAAGAATCTGCGTTATCACGGATTGATACAGGCTTTCTCCCGCACCAACCGGATTTATGATGCCACCAAGACATTTGGCAATATTGTTACTTTCAGAGATCTCGAAAAGCATACGATTGATGCAATTAGACTATTCGGCGATGAGAATACGGCAAACGTAGTGCTCGAGAAAAGTTACAAAGAATATTTGGAAGGTTTTAAAGACCTTGCTTCTGGTGAGGCACGAAAAGGATATGTAGAAATTGTAAAAGAATTGGGTGACAGGTTCCCTGATACAGACAATATTGCAACGGAGCAGGATAAAAAGGATTTCGTCAAGTTGTTCGGAGAATATTTGCGGGTGGAAAACATATTACAGAATTTTGATGAGTTTACTGCCCTCAAGGCTTTTCAGACCATAGATGCCGATAATCCGGAAGCAATCGAAACGTTTAAGAATGATTATTTTGTCACCGATGACGATATTGCCAAGATGCAGAAAGTGCAAATGCCGTCTGATAGAATCATCCAGGATTACAAATCGACTTACAACGACATACGGGATTGGTTAAGACGAGAAAAAGAAGGGAAGAAGCCAGAAAAATCAAGCATAAATTGGGATGACGTCATATTCGAAATAGATTTGCTTAAATCGCAAGAGATAAATCTGGATTACATCCTTGAGCTGATTTTTGAACACAATAAGAAGAAGATGGACAAATCTTCATTGATAGAGGAAATCCGCCGGATAATCCGGTCAAGCGTCGGCAACAGAGCCAAAGAGGGCTTGATTATTGACTTTATCAATGAGGCTGATCTCGATTTGATGTCTGATAAAACAGAAATTATAAAGGCATTCTTTGAATATGCACAATCCAAGCAGAAGGAGGAAGCATCGGATTTGATTGCAAGCGAGAATCTGAATGAAAAAGAAGCCAAACATTATATGGAGGTGTCTTTAAGGCGTGAATACGCAAGTGAGAATGGAACAGACTTCAATAATATTCTGCCAAAAATGAGTCCACTGAATCCTCTATACTTGGCTAAAAAGCATAAGGTATTTGAAAAGATTGCAGCTTTTGTTGAAAAGTTTAAAGGGGTTGGTGGACAGTTATAATTTTATAAAGTAGAAAATACAATGGTGTTGATGCCGAGAAGTAACCAGATATTCCGACATCTCAAGTTGGTAATGCGGACACCCCAAGTCACACCCCAAGTGATGATGATTTCACCTCAAGTCATAATGAAACATATAATCAGCTGAATATCATTACACCCCAAGATAAGGTGTTTGAATTTTGTAAATCACCGAAGAGTATCGTTGAAATAGCCGAAATGCTTGGAGTGAATGATAGAAGATTGATATGAAAATAGCCAAAGTCTTTGCCCACCCAAAGATTTTGGCTACTTTGCAATTGAGTTATTTGACAGTCAAACATAGCAAAACGCTGAAAAGCGATTTAAAATAAAACACAGAGACACAAATTTAATTCTTCATTCTTCGTTCTTCATTCTCCATTTTCTATCACCCCAAAGGCTTTCAAGTCTTCATCTACGGTGCTTATCCCGGCAATGCCAAAATTATCTACGAGCACTTTCGCTACATTAGGAGATAAAAAGGCAGGCAAAGTGGGACCCAAATGAATATGTTTCACACCAAGGCTTAAAAGCGCCAGCAAAACGATAACCGCTTTTTGCTCATACCAGGCAATGTTGTAAACGACCGGCAGCTTATTTATATCGTCCAGTCCAAACACTTCTTTTAACTTCAACGCAATAAGAGCCAACGAATAACTGTCGTTACACTGACCTGCATCGAGCACTCTCGGAATGCCGTTTATGTCTCCCAAAGGCAATTTGTTGTATCGGTATTTGGCACAACCGGCTGTAAGAATCACACAATCATCGGGCAAGGCTTTAGCAAAATCCGTATAATAAGTCCTGCTCCGCATTCTTCCGTCACATCCTGCCATAACCACAAACTTACGGATTGCCCCGCTTCGAACGGCTTCTACCACTTTATCGGCTAAAGCGAAAACCTGATTATGGGCAAATCCTCCGACAATAGAACCTTTCTCGATTTCGGTCGGAGCCTTGCATGTCTTGGCAAGTTCAATGATTTCGCTGAAATCTTTTCTCCCTTCGCTATCGGCAACGATGTGTTTCCAACCCGGATAGCCTGTACTGTTCGTCGTATAAACCCTACCGGAATAAGTGGCTTTTCCTGTAGGAGGCACAATGCAGTTTGTGGTAAAAAGGATAGGTCCGTTAAATGTTTCAAACTCTTCACGCTGTTTCCACCAGGCATTTCCATAATTCCCTTTCAGGTGAGGGTATTTTTTCAATTGAGGATAATAATGCGCGGGAAGCATTTCCCCATGTGTATAAATGTCAATGCCACTGTCCTTGCTTTGTTCGAGCAATTGTTCGAGGTCTTTCAGGTCATGCCCGCTCACCAATATACCCGGACGGCTCCCTACAGAGATATTGACTTCCGTAATCTCCGGATTCCCGTAAGAACCGGTATTGGCTTTATCCAGCAGAGCCATTGCCTTTACGCCCCATTCGCCGGTCTTCAATGCAAGTGCGGTAAGAGAAACGGCATCGTCCGTAAGTGCCAGCTCGCTTAACGCATAAAGCACATAGTCATTGATTTCCGCCTCGACATAGCCTAAACGGGCAGCGTGTTCCAAATAGGCAGCCATTCCTTTAAGACCAAAAGTCGTAAGCTCTTTCAGCGAACGGACATCCTCGTCTTCACAATCCAACACACCGACCGTCTTCGACTTCTCGGCATATTCCGCACGGCTTCCGTTCCATGTCAGCATATCCATTGCCGGAACGCTCACCCCTTTATCTTCCAAGGCACGGAGCAGTTCATTGCGCAATGCTATTGCCCGGTCTATTCTGTCATAAATGCTTTCTACATCAAAATTCGCATTCGTTATCGTACTGAACAAGGCATCGTTCACAAAATCATAGACCTTCCGGGTCTTCGGACAATGACTGCATCCCGGCTTACAAACGGTTACAAGAACCCCGATTCCCTTCAGGATATACAGCAAAAGATCCTGAGCATTTGCAACTTCCGGCGTCTTTCCACACACACCTGCCAGCTTACAACCCATTCCATTGGCTGTTTCCTGACACTGATAACAAAACATTTTATTTTCCATCATTGTTACTTGTGTTTAAGTTTACGGGGCAAAATTACAGCAGACAAAAACAACGATGTGTAATAAATATGACACCTAAGAATATTTTCTGCAAAAATTTCCTTTTTATTACAGAACGGCAGAACAAAACTCCATGAAAACGAGTTTAAAAAGTATCTTTATATCTTTACTAAAACTCATAAGATGAAAGCAATCGAATTCAATGATAATTATAAAGAGATTCTGTTCACGATACCGCTGTTCCGTGATTTAGACGCACAGACCCAAAGACAACTTATCCAGGAACTCCAATTCAGCTTATTTGAAGTTGAGAGCCATCAGGTTGTGGCGGAACAGGGAGACACATGCCGCCGGCTTTACGTCCTGTTAAAAGGAGAATTGGAAGCCCACATCACAGATACAAACGGGAATGAAGTGGTGCTGGAAAATATCGTAGCGCCCCGTGCTTTTGCCACACCTCACCTGTTCAAAGATGACAACCGGTTCCCTGCCACATTCAAGGCAGTCAAAGAATCCGTCTTACTGACGGCAACCAAAGATTCTACCTTCCGTTTGCTCAGCAAATGTCCGAATGTCTTGAAAAACTTCTTCTGCGTATCGGGCAACTGCAATCAATGCACGACAATGCGGCTGGACATCCTATCTAGGAAAACCATTCGGGAACGGATTTTAGTGTATTTATTTAAAAAGGTAGAAAAAGGTTCGCATACCTTGAAGATGGGTCATACGCTAACCCAACTGGCAGAATACCTGAACGTAACCCGCCCCGCGCTATCCACCGAATTTAACAAAATGGAGAAAGAAGGATTAATCAGCAGAACGCCCGACGGAAACATCGAGCTGAATCTCAATAAACTTAAAAAGCCTGTTTAGTGCAATTCATCGAACACAGAAACACGGAGGTACAGAGTTTTTAAATTGTTTTCTCTGTGCTTCCGTGTCTTTGTGTTCAAAATACCTGTTAGCCGATTAGAAATGGCTGGAACCATCGAAACAATGTGTGCAGACCTTGCACTTAGGCAAGCCGATTGCCTTCACCAGTGTTTCCAGCGTATTGAATTTCAAGGAAGTCAGACCGAAACGGGCACGGATACGTTCTACCAGCTCTTTGTATTCGGGCGAATCGGTCGTGGCATACTTATCCAGTTTAGCATTGCCGTCGCCTTCTATCTCCTCGATAATCCGACGGGTAATCAGCTCCATATCACTCTTCGAAGAGGTAAAGCCGATAAACGGACAACCGTAAATCAGCGGTGGACAAGCGATACGCATGTGTATTTCCTTAGCGCCGTAATCGAACAGGATTTTCACATTGTCGCGCAACTGGGTACCGCGTACAATCGAATCATCGCAGAACAATACCCGCTTGCCTTCCAGCATCGCACGGTTGGGAATCAGTTTCATCTTTGCCACCAACGAGCGCATTTCCTGATTGCTGGGTGTGAAGCTGCGCGGCCATGTCGGCGTATATTTGGCAATACCCCGATGGTAAGGCACTCCTTTTCCTTCGGCATATCCCAGCGCCATACCTACTCCCGAATCGGGAATGCCACAGGCACAATCCACTTCCGACTCGTCTACCCGACCCATCTCGAAACCACTCTTGAAACGGACTTCTTCTACATTCCGTCCTTCGTAGCACGAAACAGGGAATCCATAATATACCCACAGGAAAGAACAAACCTGCATTTCCTCGTTCGGCTTACGCAATTGTTCGATGCCCGTAGCGCGTACGCGGATAATCTCACCCGGACCTACATAACTGTCTATTTCATAATCCAGATTGGGCAAACTGCACGACTCGCTTGTCACGGCATACGCCCCTTCTTTCTTGCCGACAATAATCGGTGTACGGCCCAGCTTGTCGCGGGCGGCAATGATGCCGTCTTCGGTCAGAATCAGCATCGAGCACGAGCCTTTGATTTTATTGTACACATTCTCGATGCCTTCGACAAAGTTCTTGCCTTGTACAATCAGCAAAGCCACCAGCTCGGTAGGATTGGTTTTTCCCATACTCATCTCGGCAAAATGCATATTCGCGTCCAACAATTCCTTTTCCAATTCGGGGATGTTGTTAATCTTGGCAACCGTCACAATCGCGAATCTTCCCAAATGCGAATTAATCATAATAGGCTGAGGGTCGGTGTCACTAATCACGCCGATACCCGACTTGCCTTTAAACTTAGATAACTCCGATTCGAATTTCGTACGAAAATATGAATTGTCTATGCTATGGATTTTCCTTGCAAAGCCCGAAGCTTCATCGTAAGTAGCCATACCCGCACGCTTGGTTCCCAAGTGTGAATTATAATCTGTGCCATAGAACAAATCGGTAACACATTCAGCCATAGAGACTGTTCCGAAAAAACCACCCATTTTTGATATATTAAGTTAATGTTGTAAATAAATATTCGATTTCGTTGCAAAATTACAGAAAAGTACAGAAAAAACAGCAAGCGAAAGTAATTTTTCCACAAAAGGGTTGGAAAATCAATAGATTCCGGACGAAGAAAACGAATCAGCTTGAAAGTTCCGGAGAAGATATGCTACATCGGCAAAGTAATATATACTTCATCGACAGTTTCAACATATATGAAACGGCTCATGAAGCCATCTTCATAGACAAACTTATCTATATGAAAAAAGTGGAAACTACTTTTGTAATTTCCACTCCTTCGAGCCTCTTGTCGGATTCGAACCAACGACCCCGAGATTACAAATCACGTGCTCTGGCCAACTGAGCTAAAGAGGCAAGTGGGTAAGCTTACTATATCGCGCCGCTACAACCAACTACCTTTGCTGCGATCAAGCCCTGGAGGATTCGAAGGGAGCTGGCCGTATGGGACTTACCCGTATTTCAAAAAACTTGCAATCCCTGAACTATCATCGGCGCGATATTTCTCGATTGCGGGTGCAAAGGTACGTGTTTTTTTCGAATACACAAGACCTTTGCCGAAAAAATTGCAGAAAAATTTAAAGAAACATCATTTTTCCTCCTTTTATTACACTGAATAAGCACAAAAAACGTACTTTTGTACACAAATAATAAAGCAAAACAAATGACACCAGACAAACCGATTGCCATACAAGAGCACGCAATGAGGTTCGGCACGTATATGGGACTCTTTTGGATTATCAAGTTCATCTTTCTTCCGTTAGGGTTCAAGGTACCGCTGCTGCAACTTTTGTTCCTATTAGGTACCTTGTTTGTCCCGATACTGGGCTATCTGTATACACGCCGATTCCGAAACGTGTATTGCGGCGGAACTATTTCGTTCTTCCGCGCCTTCCTTTTTACCGTCTGCATGTACATCTTTGCAGCCATGCTGGCTGCCGTAGGACATTACATCTATTTCCAGTACATCGACCACGGTTTCCTGTTCGAGATGTACAGGCAGCAACTGGAGGAGGTGAAGGCAATAGCCCAAGGCGACCTTGCCAACTCGATGGACCAATTGCTAATAGCATTCAACACGGTAGCTTCATTAAGCCCTATCCAACTGACATTCCAGCTCATTACCCAAAACGTTTTCTATGGCGTCCTGCTGGCATTGCCTACCGGATTGCTGACAATGAGATACAGGAAAAGAAGTTAAAAAAAGGAGTTAGAGAAGTTATAGTAGTTAAAGAAGTTAGAGGAGTTAGAGAAGTTAGAGGAGTTAGAGGAATTTTAGATTAAGAAGATTGAGAGTCTGGAACATTCTTCATTCTTAATTCTTCATTCTTCATTTATATTTATAAGTACGCTATGGATATATCAGTAGTCATACCTTTATACAATGAGGCGGAATCGTTGCCCGAACTGCACGCATGGATTAAGCGGGTGATGGACGCCAACCGTTTCTCGTATGAGATTATCTTCGTCAACGACGGAAGCACAGACAACTCGTGGAACATCATAGAAGAATTGAGTAAAAACAATCCGGAAGTAAAAGGCATCAAGTTCCGACGCAACTATGGCAAATCGCCTGCCTTGTATTGCGGATTCGAGCGGGCAGAAGGAGATGTGGTCATCACCATGGATGCTGACCTGCAAGACAGCCCCGACGAAATACCGGAACTGTACCGGATGATTACGGCAGACGGATATGACCTGGTTTCGGGCTGGAAGCAGAAACGCTATGACCCGTTATCGAAAACCATACCGACCAAGCTGTTCAACGCAACGGCACGCAGGGTATCGGGCATCCATAACCTGCACGATTTCAATTGCGGACTGAAAGCCTACCGCCGCGACGTGGTAAAGAACATCGAAGTGTATGGCGAAATGCACCGCTATATCCCTTACCTGGCAAAGAATGCCGGGTTCAACAAGATAGGCGAAAAGGTGGTACATCACCAGGCACGGAAATACGGAAAGACCAAGTTCGGGCTGAACCGCTTTGTCAACGGATACCTCGACTTGATTACCTTGTGGTTCCTGTCCACTTTCGGAGTAAAACCGATGCACATCTTCGGCTTTTTGGGCTCAATTATGTTCCTGCTGGGATTTATCTCGGTAGCCGTTATCGGATTCAATAAACTGCACGATATGTATTGCGGCAATCCGTACCGGCTGGTGACCGAAAGCCCTTACTTCTACCTGGCATTGACCACGATGATTATCGGCACCCAACTGTTTTTGGCGGGATTTATCGGTGAACTGATTGCCCGCAATGCGCCGGAGCGCAACAAATATCAAATAGAAAAAGAACTGTAATCATGAAAAAACTACCGATTATATGCTGCCTGCTGATATTGGCAGCCTTGCTGGTTCCGGGCTGTGAGGTGGAGAACTGTCCGCCCAACGCCTTGTCGTACCTTCACTTTTCATTGGTAGACCAGAACGGCAGGTCGTTTAACACATCGGACACCATCACCATTGTAGGGCAAACCTCTACTGATGCAACCGTATACGACACCTTGGCCGACGGCAGCCTGCAACCTCATACGGTAAGCACGGTGGTATCGGACACCCTTATCAACCGGGAAACGGCCGCCAGCAGCTTCAGCATCCCGCTAAGCTACAATGCCTACACGCAGTTCATTTTCTATTATTACAGTCTGTCGCGCAGCTTTGCAGGCTGTGACACCATCCGGATAACACACCGGAACATCCCCTACTTTACCAATCTGGACTGTGGCACCATGATGTTTTACGAAATCACCGATGTGCAACACACCCACCACCGTCTTGATTCTTTAGTCGTAACCAATCCGAACATAGATAATAATGAAAAAGAAAACATACAAATCTATTTCACTGTTACCGGTACTGCTGAGTAGCCTGCTGTTATGCGCCTCGCCGGCATGGGGACAGAAAAAGAAGCCCGAGCAATTGAAGGCCGACTACAAGGCTTCCCCGGTTTATCAGGGAAGCTCTATCGGTGTGGAGATAGCCGGTGCAGGAGGGTATCTGCTGGGAAGCGATATCCTAAGCACGGAAATCCTGCTGCAGACCAACCTGAAAAACAGGTTCTTGCCGACACTCGAAATAGGATACGGAAAGACGGATGCCATCAATGACGCCAACGATATGCACTATAAGACAGCCGCTCCTTATTTCCGCGTCGGTATGGATTACAACGTGTTCTACCTGAAACCTTACTTGCCGGGCTACCTGTATGTAGGCTTGCGTTACGGCATGAGTTCGTTCAGCTACGATGTAAGCGGTCCCGACATGACCGACCCGAACTATGCAGGAACCGTCGTGCCTTTCTCTTACACCGACATCAAGAGCAAAGCCCAATGGCTGGAAGGCGTGGTAGGCATCAAGGTGAGAATCTATAAAAGCTTCCACATGGGATGGACCGTGCGGTACAAAATGCGCATGAGCATCACCGACCATGAGAACTCCACCCCTTGGTATGTTCCCGGGTTCGGCAAGAATGCCAGCAGCAGCTTTAACCTGACATATAATTTAATCTATAATTTGCCGTTCTGATACAATGGGTATATTCGCTATTATCTTGCTTGCCGTCAGTCTCGCCATCGACTGTTTTACGGTTTCGGTCACCAGCGGAATCATCCTTCGCCAAATGCGGTGGAGAACGTTTCTGACCATGGCATTCTTCTTCGGATTCTTCCAGGCGCTGATGCCTTTACTGGGTTGGTTGGGAGCCAACCATTTCAGTTACCTTATCGAAGCCTACGACCATTGGGTAGCCTTTGCCCTGCTTGCCTTTTTAGGCATCCGCATGATACGGGAATATTTCAAAGATACCGAAGAATGCTGTTTCGACCCTACCCGACTGAAAGTAATCCTCACGCTTGCTATCGCGACAAGTATCGATGCACTGGCTGTGGGGATTTCGTTTGCTTTTACGGGATTCAAGGATATCAGAACCTTGTTCTTTCCACTACTGGTTATCGGCCTGGCTTCCTTCCTCCTCTCGCTGACGGGAAGCCTCATCGGCATTTTCTTCGGAAAACGATTCAACCTGCGGATGGAACTGTTCGGCGGACTGGTACTGATAGGAATCGGAACAAAAATACTGATAGAACATCTTTTCTTCAACGCTTAAAAACAACTATTATACCATGAACAAAAAAAACGGACTGAAATGGCAGCTTCCCTTTTTGCTGTTGCTGATTATAGGAACCGTATGGATTCTTCGCAAGCAAGCTCCTTACCAGACCGACCAAGGAGTGGTATTCGGCACAATGTATAAAATCACTTACCAGTCGAAGGAAAACCTGAAAACGGAAATCGAAGCCGAACTACAAAAGGTAGACCTTTCACTTTCCCCATTCAACAAGCAATCGGTCATCACGCACATCAACAACAATACCGATATGCAGACCGATTCCCTGTTCGACTATGTATTCCGTCTTGCCCGACAAGTATCGGAAGAAACGCACGGGGCATTCGATATTACCGTAGCCCCTTTGGTCAACGCCTGGGGCTTCGGATTCAAGAACGCCGCACAGGTCAATCCGCAAACCATTGACAGCCTCCGTCAATTCGTAGGATTCGAAAAAATCAAACTCGAAAACGGAAAGATTATCAAAAGCGACCCACGCACGATGCTGGATTGCAGTGCCATCGCCAAAGGGTTCGGCGTAGACTGTGTGGCACGGTTCTTCGACCGGAAAGGCATACGCAACTACATGATAGACATTGGCGGAGAACTGGTGATGAAAGGCGAAAATGCCAAAATGGAACCTTGGCGCATCGGCATCAACAAACCGATTGACGACTCGCTGGCTGTGAATCAGGAACTGCAAACCGTACTTCAGATTTCGAATGTCGGTCTTGCCACTTCGGGCAATTACCGGAACTTCTACTACAAAGACGGAAAGAAATATGCCCATACCATCGACCCGCGTACCGGATATCCGATACAGCATAACATCCTTTCGGCTACCGTAGTAGCGACCAACTGTGCCACAGCCGATGCCTATGCCACCGCCTTCATGGTATTGGGGCTGGACTCTGCCAAAGCCATCTGCCATGCCCATCCCGAATTAGACGCTTATTTCATCTATAGCAAAGAGGACGGAAAAACAGACATCTACTATACGGACGGGATGAAGAAATATATACTCAAGTAATAAAGAAGTTAAAGGAGTTAAAGAAGTTAGAGGAGTTAAAGTAAGATAGTTTTTCTTTTTTAGAAGTTAAGGAGTTAAGCCGATAGTTTTACTGAACTATCTAAAACCTGGTTTCCTAGTACCCGGTTCCTAGTCACCTAAGAGAAAAACCTTGTCAACTTGTCAACTGATACCTTGTCAACTGATACCTTGTCAACTAGTTACCTGAAAAAATTAAACTTAAAAACTTATATACATGAAAGAAACGAAAGAAGAAAATCAGGTGGGATTGCCCGAGAACGCATTCCGACCGTTAAAACCGGGAGAGAAATATCATCCGTTGATGTCTCCCGACAAGAATTATCCGGAAGTCAACGCATGGTCAGTCACATGGGGTATCGCCATGGCTATCCTCTTTTCGGCTGCATCGGCATATTTGGGACTGAAAGTAGGACAAGTATTCGAAGCTGCTATCCCGATTGCCATCATTGCCGTAGGAGTATCGAGCGCAGCCAAACGTAAAAGCGCACTTGGCGAGAATGTCATTATCCAGTCTATCGGCGCCTGCTCGGGAGTGATTGTTGCCGGAGCTATCTTCACGCTGCCGGCACTTTATATCCTGCAAGACAAATATCCGGAAATGACCGTTAACTTTTTCCAGATGTTTATCAGTTCCCTGTTGGGAGGTATCCTCGGCATCCTGTTCCTGATACCGTTCCGTAAATACTTCGTCAGCGAGAAACATGGTGAATATCCTTTCCCCGAAGCTACGGCAAGTACACAGGTATTGATTTCGGGAGAAAAAGGAGGCAGCCAAGCCAAGCCCTTGCTCTTTGCCGGACTGATAGGCGGACTGTATGATTTCATCGTAGCTACCTTCGGATGGTGGAACGAGAACTTCACGACCCGTGTTTGCGGATGGGGCGAAATGATAGCGGATAAAGCCAAACTGGTCGTAAAAATCAATACCGGAGCAGCCGTCTTAGGATTGGGCTACATTGTCGGGCTGAAATATGCCGCCATTATCTGCGCCGGCTCTTTGGTTGTATGGATTATCATCGTGCCGGGCATCGCCTTGCTGTGGGGCGACCAGGTATTGAATGCCTGGAATCCTGCCATTACACAGACGGTAGGCTCCATGTCGCCCGAAACCATCTTCTCCGAATATGCCAAGAGTATTGGCATCGGAGGCATCGCCATGGCAGGCATCATCGGCATTGTACGCTCATGGGGCATCATCAAGAGTGCGGTAGGACTGGCTGCCAAAGAAATGAAAGGCAAGAAAACGGAAGCGGCTGTCAGCCGTACCCAAAAAGACTTGTCGATGAAAATCATCGCTATCGGCTCTATCATTACCATTATTCTGGTAGCGTTGTTCTTCTATTTCGATGTCATGCAAGGCAATCTGCTGCATACCATTGTAGCCATTATCCTGGTAGCCGGCATTTCCTTCCTGTTTACAACCGTAGCTGCCAACGCCATCGCCATTGTAGGTACGAATCCGGTTTCGGGCATGACCCTGATGACGTTGATTCTGGCATCGGTAGTCATGGTAGCCGTAGGCTTGAAAGGCGCAACCGGCATGGTTGCCGCACTGGTTATGGGTGGTGTAGTATGTACAGCCTTATCCATGGCAGGCGGATTCATTACCGACTTGAAAATCGGTTATTGGCTGGGCAGCACACCTGCCAAGCAACAGACATGGAAATTCTTAGGTACACTGGTATCAGCAGCAACGGTAGGCGGAGTCATCATGATTCTGAACAAGACCTACGGATTCTCTTCGGGTGCACTGGCTGCACCACAAGCCAACGCTATGGCTGCCGTCATCGACCCTTTGATGAACGGTGTATCCGCTCCTTGGCTACTCTACGGAATAGGTGCTGTCTTGGCTTTGGTACTGACTTACCTGAAAGTGCCGGCTTTGGCATTTGCTCTCGGCATGTTCATTCCGCTTGAACTGAACCTGCCGCTGATTGTAGGCGGTGCCATCAACTGGTATGTCACCACCCGCAGCAAAGACGCATCAGTCAATACAGCCCGTGGCGAGAAAGGAACCTTGCTGGCATCCGGCTTCATTGCCGGCGGTGCTCTGATGGGAGTAGTCAGTGCAGCCATGCGTTTCGGCGGCATCAACCTGGTAAACGAAACCTGGCTGGCAAACCCCATGAGCCAAGTGGTATCGCTCATTGCCTATGCACTCCTTATTATATATTTAGTAAAGGCAAGCATGAAAATCTCGAAATAGCCTATTAAAACCCAAAAACTTAAGAACTTAAAAACTCAAGAACTCAAAAAACTTAAGAACTTAAAAACTTAAAAGCCATGAAAAAGTTAATATTAATGAGTATGTTGTTCGTTTCTACCCTGCTTGCAGCGCAGGAACCCATCGAAATCAAATTATGGCCAAATGGTGCTCCTAATAGCAACGGCATGACCGAACAAATCGAAAATGGTCCTATTTATGTAGCAGAACCAACACTTACCGTCTACCCAGCAAAAGACGGTAACGGCATAGCCATTGTAGCTTGTCCAGGTGGCGGATATACCCATTTGGCTATGGGACACGAGGGTCACGATATGGCAAACTGGTTCAACAGCCAAGGCATTACCTATGCCGTACTGAAATACCGCATGCCTAACGGACACAATGAAGTGCCCTTAAGCGATACCCAACAAGCATTACGCATCATGCGTCAGCATGCTACCGAATGGAATATCCGGCAAGTAGGCATTATGGGTTCTTCGGCAGGCGGCCATCTGGCAAGTACGGCAGCAACTCACTTTACCGATGCGGAAACCCGTCCCGACTTTCAGATACTTTTCTATCCGGTTGTCACGATGGACCCTGCTTATACACACATGGGCTCACACAATAACCTGTTAGGAGAAAACCCGTCGAAAGAACTGGAACAAAAATATTCGAATGAACTGCAAGTCACACCACAAACACCTCCAGCATTCATCATGCACAGCAGTGACGATGGTCTCGTACCTGTAGCCAACAGTGTAAACTATTACATGGCATTGGTGAAAAACAGAGTATCTGCCAGCCTGCATACTTACCCCGTCGGCGGTCATGGCTGGGGATTCCGTGACAGCTTCCTCTATAAACGCCAATGGACAGGCGAACTGGAGAAATGGTTGCGGGAAATAAATAACTTCTAACTAAAAAATATGACTAGTCCTAAAAGACAACTACAATAGTTAATTAGGACTAGTCAATATACATATTACTCTATCTTACACCAAACAACTTTCTTTCCTTGCGGCTTGTAAATTACATATTCACCTATTGACACAGGATATTCTAATTTTAATGTGTGATTCGTACTTACCGAAATATGAGAAGGACGTATACTATGCTGAACTAAATCTTCATAAGTAAAAACACTACGCATTTTACCTTTCACTTTCATTTGTACCAATCTAAGAAGAATACATTCTCTATTAGACACATCATCATAAGTTTCTAATACCAATTTTCCACCGATTGAATCTCGTTTCAATACGACAGGTTTTTCATCAAGAGCAAGCATTAAGAAGGAATCCCGTTCGTCAATATCTATCATATTCACTTTCTTCCGATTAACATAAAACTCATTTTGTTTTACAATGATATCGTTCAAAGGAACATAAGCTTCATTCTTTTCCTTGCGGATTTCTGTTATATCGCTGCTATAACATTTCCATATCTCATCATTCTCTTGTTGGAGCAACACATAACCCTCTGTTTCTTTTGTCCCATAATTCTGTTCTATCAAAACTCCTCTTACCACTTTTCCTAGTTTTGTATAAAGGATTTCAATATAAGGGACCTGTTCTATTAAACGTTGCGTTTTATTTAACTTTACTTTCTTCTGAGTTGCAATTTTATCCAAACTAATGACTTCTATCATTCCATCATCTTTCAGCAAACGAATAAACTTACCTGGTACTTGTTCTACAATCTGACCTGAAATATTTTCACCCGAACGTAATTCTATTTCATCTATTACTCCACTCAATTCTGTTTTTTCACGCTCAGAACGAATAATCGAACGAATGTCTTTCCAACTTAAATAATAAATATTGGACGAGAAATCTATATATTTGATTACAGCTCCTTTCTCCATGATACGGACTTTACGAGGTGTCACATTCCAGACTGTTCCATTAGCCCATATTTTTCGTGAATTATCCACTGCCACAGAATCTTTACTGATATCTGCCTTTTCTAAAATTATATCACTTAAAGTCAAGTATTTTTTTCCATCACTCTCTTCTATAGCATTAGGATTATCTTTCAACCATTGTTTCCATAAATCTGATAATTTTTCTACTTCAGTTTCATGTTCAACAGTAGAAACGACCTTGTCTGAAGGAACATAAACCGTCGCTTTCTGCGCCATAAAAACAATATCCTTACCCGGTCGCTGAACCGACATATACCCTTCAAGTACTGATCCATCTTGTAAAACAACCTTTTCAATAGGGGATGCATAAAGCAAAGCAGCCCAACAGATCAATATAAAACTCAAATAAAATTTCATTATTTTCATATTTTCCAACTTTTAATACTCTGTGAAGAAAGGCAATAATTGAATGCGTTTAGTTGTCTTCTTTGTATCTAAAGAAGTAGAAACTGTCACCGTTCGATATTCTTTCTTCAAAACTTTAGTAAAAGAGGCATATAACGCTTGACTCTGTCCAGGACTTAATTTCAAATTTTTAGATACAGGGACCAAACGACTACCTGAAATATTTACACTAAATTCTTTCACTTCAGAGGTATTATTGGTAAATGTCACCTTAATTGAAGCATTATCCCTTGCATTCGCTTTTGCCACTGAAGGAGAAATTGATATATTAACGATATTCCCCGAAGCAGATGACGAAGATGGCAAATTACCAACATTTCCCATCTTGTCATTCCATACAATTAAATTTTCTCCTTCCAATTGCAGATTATAACTACCCTTTGTACGAATGAAAGAGAATACACGAGTTGAAGAAGAATCTCCCGGACGAGCACATGTTTGTGTTTCGTTCCCAATGCAAGACAATTCAAGAGAAGTCTTTCTCCATTCTTCAGGAACAGTCACAATATAATCGATAGATTCCATATCGGAACCAGATGTAGCTAATGTTCCTTTTGATGCACGGCAACCAAATGCAGAACGTGTCAACTTCAACACTCCAAACTTTTGACCTTTAGCTGCAATTGCATACCCTTTACTAAAAGGCATGGCTTCATTAAACTGGCATGGTAAAATGACCCTTGCACCCGATTTATAACCATACAATCCATCTTGTACAAATGTGGAAGGACCATCATATACCACATCTGCAATGGCATCGAACACCTCAAAATCGTCTTCTGAACCTAAAGCATGCTTTTTATCAAAAGACAAAGTCACATTATTATCAGTCCGTATCACTCGTCCGGATGTATCAATAAAACAATACCGCCCATCTTTGGTTACGACCAAAGCCTCGCCATTTTTAAAAGATGTTCCCATTGTAATATCTTTCAAATCTGCTTGCAAAGACAAAGCTTTTCCATCTTTATCAATATATGAAAACTTTTCCTTACCAGTTTTTATCAAATCAACGCCTATACCTAATAGCCCTTTTCCTTTACCGACTGCAGCCCAGCCTTCCGAAAAAGGATAAGCAGATGAATAAGCACAACTGATTACCAACTTGCCATTACTATCCATATATCCATATTTCTTCCGCTTATTATAAACAGGCAATCTTCCTTCTGAAAAAAAAGGATAAGCTTTCACATAATATTCTTCCGTTATCGGTGTCGCTTTTCCATCGCGATGCAAAATATTAGTCAATTGATAATCTCCATCTTCTGTTCGGTTTAATACTAATGCACAATCTTCGCTCATCGCTGTAATCGAATCAGCAGATACAGAAACAACGACTTCACCATCGGAATTTATCACCCCAACTTTGTTGCCAGAACTCACCTTATATATACCATCTGCGTAACGAACCACAGAATCATAATAAGGTTTTATTATCCATTTAGCTGACTGTGCCTTCGCTTGCAAAACAAAACACAAGCCACATATCAGCCACATCCAAACATTCAACTTATGCATCATAATCCAACCTCCTCATCATACATTTCCTTCAAATATTTGGCTTGACATGCGTGACCATAAGTAGCACCTGCTGCCCAACCACCCCACAAAACACCGACTAAATTTCCTGTTTTAGGATCAAATATAGGAGAACCGCTAGCACCACCTAAAGATTCACCTTGAAATTCAAATGAATACTTGCTAGGAATTTTACTACACATTGTCTCCCGAATTTCAGGCTCCAAAGAATGGGTTTCATTATCCAAATTCCAAGCATTTCCTCTAGGATAACCAATCCAGACCAATTTATCTTTCAATGGTTCTAACTTTTCAGTTCCAACTTTATCCAAATCAAATACAAATGTAACATCATCTGGAGTCTTTTTTGTATTTAATTGCAATAGAGCTATATCCTTATCATCTGTACCAGATTCCGTCAAAACAAAACATCTTTCATATTCATCCGTATGCGTATAATAACGACCTGGATAACCAACTGATATAAAATTCATTCTTCCTGTGAATCGAGTTTTACATTTTTTTAATTGACGAATTAAGGCATTAACCGTTGATATGTTATAACTATCCATTGCCAAAGCCTGTCTCTTAATCATCCTCCATATCAACGTATTAGACTTATCATATTCGCCTACAACAAAACTCGCCGCATTATTATAAGGAATTTCCAAAGGTACCTGAGCCTCTATTAATTCAGCCATAGCTGTACGAGCTGACTTCTTTTCATTTTCAGATACATACTCCCAAGGTGTAGCAACATGACGATTGGTTGCCATACGCCCTTCACGATCCAAGAAAAAAGCTGTAGCACTATAATTTTTAATTGCCACAGGAAGTTCACCACTCTCTATATTTGAAAATCCTGCCTCTCCCATTACTGTAAGCCATATATCATCATGAATAGGAGAATCTTCAAATTTAACAATTGACGTATATTGAGCATCAACATATACAACAGATTTACGAATCTCATCTAAAGAAGGAGCAGGAATTATAAACTTTAAAATAATCCATACTAGTCCAACCAAGACTGCAGCGGCTCCCGCTCCTATTGCAACTTTCTGCCAAACGGCAAACGGGTTAGGTAAAAATGGCCTTATTTGTTCCGTTACATCAATATCTCCACAAATAATAACATCACCTCTTCTTACCCGAACTTCTTTCCCCGGCTGTATCTTTACTCCATTTACTTTTGTACCATTTACAGAAGAAGAGTCTTTAATAAAGACTTTATTATCTTTGGTAACCACAAGCGATGCATGGAAACGACTGACAAAAGGACTATCTATAACAATATCATTATGAAAACTTTTACCAATATTGATTACTTTCTTATATTTACTAACATCATCGCAAGGGGGAACTTTATGCCAATTTAATTCCTCATCAGCCAAACGAATCAAATCTCCTTTTTTCACAGGAACCTCTACATCCGGAGTTATTCTTTGATTATTTACAAACGTACCATTCGTACTTCCTTTATCAACTAATAACATTTCCCCACTGTCCAACAATATCAATTCAGCATGTATGGTACTAACTTTTTCACTGTTTAATACAATATTATTGGTAGCAGATCTACCTATCTTTAACAGTCTCATATCACTTAAAATTTAATAGTTACATAATAATAGGATTTTTCTCTGGAGTTTTTTCTTTGGCTATTGTATCTGTTTTTTCCTTTTTAGCTGGTTTCTTCTTCTTTTTAGGTAAAAGATCTGTACCAGCAGGTTCGTCTAAATGTTCAGGAATGACCAACGTACTTTCAGGTTCTTTCTTTTGTTGACTGCCCTCCTGCTGAATTGAATCCTTTACTATTCCATTTGAAGATGGAGTTGCCGGCAATTGAGGTATATCTGGAGTATTCCCTCTATATAACGATAAAATAGCAACAACTATCACTGCTATTACGATGATTACCAACGCTATGTAACGATACATTCGCATTGTATCAGGTATCAAGGTCCAATCTAATTGTCTTACATGAGCAAAAGAAATCACATCTTTACGTGTTACAGGATAAGGAACATTCGGAGTCAACTTGATTCCATTTACAAATGTTCCATTTTGTCCCATATCAATCAATTCCATCTTACCGGTTGCATAAATTTTTAAAATTGCATGCCGACGACTGATTACATTTTCTTGCAAAACGATGTTGCAATCTTCGCCTCTTCCTATTGATATAACTTTCATACCTTTTCGTTTTTAAGAGTTATTCCGATTTTCTTATTTGATCTTTATACTCATCTATCTTTTTTATAATAGCATTATAGTGTCCTTTAGATTTATCCGTATTACTTCTAGCAATCGAATTATCCATCCAGGTTACAACACCTTTTTTATTATCATACAACACTTCCTTCTCTATGCCATATTTTTCTAAAGTTGGGACCAAAGCTTCAAAATCTTTTTTTACCAGTGACAGTTTTTCATTCTTCTCTTTTCCTTCTTTCATCGTTTTCAACTCCTCAAGCTGGGCAATAATCTCATCCAAACGCTCTATGATCTCCATCTTACGATTTGAATCATCCACGATTTGTTTTAATGCATCATAATTCTTTTCTTCTACTTTTTTATTGATAACACCCAGTTTCTCACGAAAATCCGCTTCCATTTTACCAAGCGCATCTTTTACTCGCATATCAAGCACCGAATCCATATACGCTTGATCAATCTGGTTCTTACTCACTTCTACCTTTTCATTTGGAACTTGAAGCCATTGAATAACATTTCCAGCCAAACTTATACAACATAAAACTGACAATCCTATCAGTATATTCTTTGTCTTTGTACTCATTTTTTCTTTTTTTATCGAATTTGATGTCGTTTCTATTAAAGTCACGGTTAAATTATCATGAGTGCCTCCTGTAGCAAATCCTTGTTCGTCAACCTGTATAACCAAACTCTCTACAGCACCTGCAACAGATTTAGTCTGAGCGGCAATATGAATTATCGTTTTTTCAGGAAATGCCCCCCATATTCCATCGGTGCATAACATAAAACGATCTCCTTTTTCATAAGCCAATTCTACTATTTCCGCTTCAACCTCAGGCTGAATGCCTAATGCCCGAGTAATAATATTCGACTGAGATGACAAACGAGCCTGTTCTTCAGTCAACGTTTTGTTTTTGACCATCTCAAAAACCAGTGAATGGTCAAAAGAACGAAAAATCTTTCTTCCCCCTCGAAACATATAACATCGGCTATCTCCCGTATGAGCTACAACAGCAGAGTATTCATTTATCAACAAGAGTACCACTGTCGTACCCATTCCTTGCAACTGTGGAGTTTCTTTTACCTTATTATATAGTAATCGATTAGCTTGCTGTATGGAATGTTGCACGGCTTCTATCCGTGAAATAGAGGGATCGCAAGTCTGAATAGACCGAATAATAGACTCTACAGCCAACGAAGAAGCCAGCTTTCCTGCTGGACCTCCTCCCATTCCATCACACACTACAATCAGCAATCCTAATGCCGTATCAACATATCCACACGAATCCTGATTTTCCTTTCGTCCCCCTTGTCTGGAATCTACAAAACCAACAAAAGGCATTGATGTATTTATCTGAATCATAAAAATAGCATAAGAATTAGTATTAATATCACTCCGGCAATACAACCTATAGCAAGAGGAAGTAGCCATCCATTTTCCTTTTTCTTCTTCACAAGAGATGCTTGAATAGCTCTTTTAAAATCCAATGCTGATTGAAAACGATTCTGAGGATATTTATCCGTTGCACGCAATAAAACATCCATCAAAGCTTTGGGTATAATCGGAGATTCAGGCAAAAATTTTGTACGTTGCAACTCCAATGTTTCTTCCATAGTTGGAGCATCAAACGGATTAAAACCAGTCAGCAGTTCATATAATGTCACACCTAATTCATAAAAATCAGCAGTTTTATCCACCTGAAATGTTTTTTGACCAGGCTCTAAAACTTGCTCTGGAGCAGCATATTTAGGAGTACCAACTAAACCTGCCGAAGTAATATCCATAGTATCGCCTGCAAAAGCAATACCCAAATCCATTAAGCGAACATTACTCCCATTTTCCAACATAATATTGGAAGGCTTTATATCCATGTGAACGACATTTCTTGAATGAATAAAATCCAAAGCATCCAATACCCGATAAATAAACTCGCAAATCTTTTGTACACGCATTTCTTTAGAACAAGCATTCAAACTCGTCTTCACATATTGATCCAAAGTAACTCCATGTACTAAACGACTTACAATAAAAATAGGTCCTCTATTAGGTTGTTCCTCACAATATCCTATCATCTCAACCAAATTAGGATGACGAAACTCCAACGAAGACTCTAGCTTTGCCCGCTTTCTGATGCTAGGTACATTTGCGTATTTATCATGTACACGCTTTATGGCTACTTTTTGTCCTGTCAAAAAAGAACGTCCTAAATAAACTATTCCCATTGCACCCTCTCCCAACGGACGGGCACTCGCATCATAGCCGAACCATTCGTTACCAATTTTCAGGTCAACTTCATTTCCTCTATATACTACATTCGTTCTTGTATTCATCCATCAATATATTATAATCCGGATAATTCTTCTATACGCTTCGAACATTTATCGACAAATTCCTCATCTCCAGCCATTTCAGCATACTTCAATCCTTTTTCAAAATAACTCAACGCCAAAGGTAAGTCTCGACTATCAACTACTCCAGTACGCATCTCGCCAGCATAATAATCACACCCTAATTCATAAAGTGCTTTATAAGATGTACTATCCAATTGAACGGAAAGCAAATTCATTTTATGTGCTTCTTTGTTATCAGCTACAATCTTTCCGTTCAGATTTTCCCTCATTTTGAGATACATATTCAATGAGTCATGGCTTTCCGCATACAAACGCCCTTTCAAATAAGCTGCTTCAGCAGAACTGGCATATTTTTTTTCTATAACTTTATCTAACAAATCCAAGCCTTTCGCCGCTCCAGAAAATGTTTGCAAATAAGACAAAGCTTCTTGTGTCAACAATGCAGACGTTTTAATGGTACATCCCGACAAACTGTCTATTTCAAAATAAGACTTCGTATCATCAATTATCATATCGTGCAATTCTGCTTTCCGCTGTTGCATTGCCAATTGTTCTTCCTTCGACTCACTGTCACTGCCCAACATCATCGTTCCTATCCCGATTATAACAACAAGTACAACTGCTGCAGCAATTTCTACCTGCTTCCGATAACTTTTAATAAATTCTTCTACGTTATTGATAAGATGAGACTCAGGCTTTTTCTCCGCATTTTTCAATTGTTCTACAGCAACTCGAAACTCTGCAGCCGACTGATAACGTTTACTTTGTTCTTTTTCTGTAGCTTTGCCAATAATCTTACGTAATGCTTTATCTTCAATTAATTGTAAAGGCATTTTTTTATGCTGTTGCATATCCAAGACCTCATGAGTAGCACCTTCAAAAGGCAACTTACCCGTCACTAATTGAAAAAGCATAATGCCTATCGCATAGATATCCGTTGTTTCATTCTGATGAGAAACATCTCCCAAAACCAATTCGGGTGCGGCATAAGCTGCTTTTCCCATAAACATACCTGCTGTAGTAAGTAATTGGTCTTGGGTATTCAAGGTAGACATTTGTTTGGCTATGCCAAAATCTATAATCTTCACTTTCCGGTCTGCAGTAATCATGATATTACTTGGGTCAATATCACGATGCACATACCCTTTATCATGTAATGCCATAATACCTGACAATACATTCTTTATAACAAAGACAGCAAATTCACGGCGATCGGTCTGAGACAAGCGATATAATTCTTCTGCAAATGGAATTAATTCACCCTCATTATCTGTGACCTTTCCTTTCAATAAATCATACAGCATTACTCCGTGAAGCAATTCACTTACTACATGATATCGTTCATGGACAGTGCCTTGGGGATTCACTTCATCCACCTGAATAAACCCATACATTTCTACCAAATTCTCATTATGAATCTGGATAGAAGCCTCTCTCCTAGCACGTTCAATTACATCCGCGGGAAGATCGTCAAATAAAAACTTAATAGCAACAGGAATCCGTTCCCCTGTTTTTTCATCCACACGTACTCCCTTGAATACTTGTCCCATACCACCTACGCCTAACGGTTTATCATCAGGATCTATTTCATAATGTATTTTCGCTAGACGTTCAGCAGTTCCTTGTATTACCATTATAGACATAATTCAATTCTTTAATCTTACATAAACTGAGTTCCACCTGGTTCAGTCATATTACTGCCATCCAAAGGTATTGTCCCATCATTTGTTCTACGTTTATTATGATCATAAGGATTAAAATTCTGTCCCCCATGAAGCACTTGTTGCTTAAAGCTGTCATCAAAAAAATCTTCATTTTCTGATGTTTCTACCGGAATAAAATCTTTTGCAACTGAAAGTCCTAAAGCTTCTGTATCTACCAAAATCAACAATAGCTTATAATTCAGCCCTATAGTCAATATATCATTATTAAAACATTCATGAGCACTGTAGTCCAATTCTTCATCATTAACAAAGATTCCATTCTTCGACCCCTCATCTTTAATGGAAGCCAATACTTTATGAGTCGTTTTCATCTGTTTCACATTCAATACGGCATGTAGTTCGGAAACTGTATGTTCTTTTAAACAAACATCACATTTTTCCGAACGCCCAATGGTATTCTTTCCTACATAAACTGGCCAAAATTCACCTATACCCTGACGAGATATTGAATATAAAAAGCCGACAACAGGGTCTGATCTTCTATTGCTATTAACAACAGTTTCATCAACACCAGGAGCACGCCGTTCCATCCCAGGAACGATTGTGCCCTGTTTTTCATAATCAACATTCACATAAGTAGAAGAACGAGAATACATATTATGACGACTTTCACGTCTTTTGTCATTAGAAGAAAAACCATCTCCTAACCCTGGAACCACCGTTTTATCTTGTGACATAGCTATAAAGTTTTTTAGTTATCGATTCGTAAAAATACTCATTATTAAAAAAAATAACAATACTCAATATTCAACAATGTGAATATCAAGTCATTTTCCGCAACTATCTGGTCAAAATATGCGACTAAAAGACTTTTTTATCTATATTCAAGGCTATTAATTCATAGAAAATATATTTTCTCGTTGTTGTGAGAAAAAGAAAAAAATATTACCTTTGCAGCCGCTAATACGGGTTATTAGCTTAATTCAAATCATTTATTTACTAATTTTTATTTTTTAAGATGGCAACAAAAATCAGATTGCAAAGAAACGGACGCAAAGGATACGCGTTCTATTCAATTGTTATTGCAGACTCAAGAGCACCACGTGATGGTAGATTTACTGAAAAAATTGGTACTTACAATCCGAATACCAATCCTGCCACAGTAGATTTGAATTTCGACCGTGCTTTGTACTGGGTAAAAGTAGGTGCACAGCCTACAGACACTGTACGCAATATCTTGTCTCGCGAAGGCGTTTACATGATGAAACACTTGCTGGGCGGTGTTGCTAAGGGTGCATTCGACGAAGCTACAGCACAGGCTCGTTTCAATGCTTGGAAAGAAAACAAACAAGCTAATCTGGCTGCTGTAAAAGCAAAAGTAGAAGAAAACAAACAAGCTATCGCTAAAGAACGCTTGGAAGCAGAAAAGAAAGTAAATGAAGAAATCGCTAAGAAAGTAGCTGAAAAGAAAGCTGCCGAAGCTGCCGCTAAAGCAGAAGCAGAAGCTGCCGCTAAGGCTGAAGAAGCTCCTGCTGCAGAAGAAGCTGCCGCTACTGAAGCTCCGGCTGAAGCATAATTCATTTCTTGCTGCAAATAAAAAAATGCCCGACTTTATGAACATAAGGTCGGGTATTTTTTATTCCTGTCAGCGCTTGATAAAATAAACCACCGTCGGCAGATGGTCACTATATCCGTTCAGCCATCGCCCTCCGGCCTGTGTACGGTTAGGATAACCAGCATATTTTCCGTCGGTCTGGAAAAGATAATCACGCTTGAATATCTCATGGCTGTCGTAAGTAAGTTTCCGCGGACGACGGTTCAGGAAATTACCGGTAAAGACAATCTGGTCGAAAAGATTCCACTTGCCACGGTATTTCAAGGTACCGTCGCCTCCTGCCAACGTATTCCACCAAGGATTATACAGTTCCTTCTTCTTTACGTCTTTGGCATCACGTTTCGCTCCGAGCGACTCTGCCATACTCTTGTCCATCGGGTCATCGTTCATATCTCCCATAATGACAATCTTGATTTTCGAGTCTAAACGCTGCAACGAATCTTTCAAGGCACGCACCTGCACTCCGGCACGCTCACGGGCAGGAGACTTCGCACCGCGCGAGGGCCAATGGTTGATAATGAAAGCCACCCGCTCGCCAGCCAACTTTCCGTCAGCTATCAGGAAGCCGCGTGTAGGGCGATCGGCAGCATCTGCCAACTGATAAGGAACCAACCGGGTAGCTGTCACCTGAAAAAGCATCGGATTGTAAAATATCGCACAATCAATGCCCCGCTCATCGGGTCCCTCATAGTGGATAATCTGATATCCCCGCTCTGCCAAAGCCGGCTGCTTGAGCAAATCTTCCAATACACGGCGATTTTCCACTTCAGCCATACCGATAACCGCAGCTCCTTCGGTCACCTTATCGGTAGCCAACAGGCTCAACACCGTTGACATGTGTTCCAACTTTGCCCGGTATTTCTTGTCATCCCATTTGTTCCGTCCGTCGGGCAAATACTCGTAATCATTCTTCCCATCATCGTGAACGGTATCAAACATATTTTCCAAATTATAAAAAGCTACACCGTAAAGTTTTCCTTTCCGGTTTTGTGCATTGCCTGCAATAAACAGTAAGGCAAAAATCAGCATCAATCCGAATCTCTTATACATAGATATCCTCATTTTTTAAGTAAAAAACAACATCATTTTCATTTTACCAGTCCCAGTCTTCTACAACAGCTTCTGCTTCTACCTGGTTTTCGACAGCATCATCCAAGTTACAGAAGAAATCAATGCCTGTTTTCCGCTCCAATGAATCTACCGAAACCACATAATGTTGCAAGTCGGCAGCCGCAGGATTCCGTGTCAGCCCTTCCTGATGAGGCACCAGGAAAGCAATGGCTTGAAAACCGCTTCCTTTCTGTGCCAATACCGCCATAAAATAATAGGCAGGACAAGCCAGTCCATGTATGGTAAAACCTTGTGCATCGGTAACTGGAGTACCGCCCGAAACCGGACTTCCTTGAAAATTAAGCAATAGTTCGTTCAACGTTCCGCCTTTGGCTACATATACCTTATTATATATATCCGAAGCGGTCGAACGTCCCCACTTCTGCACTTGCGCTTCCAGTCCTTGCCAGAAACCGCCATTGAAATCATTCAACTGAGGCGACATGTTGCTGTAATAAAAAGTCTGCTCGTTGGCTTCCTTCAGATATACCCGGTCCTCGGAAGCGCAAAGATGCCCCTTATCGAATCCATCACTCTTATGGTCAGCTTCCTCCGTCTGCATATCGGCAGGCAATTCCGGATCGACTGCCCAGGCATCGGTACGTTTTACGACATCGGCAGCGGTTGTCTTGTCAAACGAGAAAGCAACCCAATGGGCATGTCTTTTCACCGCGTTCCACTCCAATGCATAATTCAACACCGATGTGCCGTCCAGCGTAACGTAATGGCTGACATACGTATTCGAATCATTCAGGCAAGGCATTTCATATTCGGCCACCGAAGTGTCGTCACCGGCCCGGTTGGCATTCAAGTTGCCTGCAGGAGCCTCAGCTTCGGCATATTCGATAGTCACCTCATTGCCTTCAATCTCTATCACCCGAAACTTCAGGAAACGATAACGGTCGGCTCCGGCACACCAAGCCCAATAGGCCGCATCCGCCTCAATAGCGACAGACTGTTGCCAGCCGGCACCTTCCCAAGGCACTTCCTGCATGGCATCCAGCCGTTCGGCATCGCTTTCCTTAAACCAATAAGCATCGCCATGAAAAGCTTTGCCACGAATGTAAAAAGGATAGGTAAACCCTTCGGGCTGACAAATCGAAAAGCCGTCCGAAGAACTTTCATAACCTTTCAGCACCAAGGTAACCGCCCCTTCCTGCGTAGTTTCAACACCTTCTTCTACTATCACATCGTCGTTGCTGCATCCGGCAACCAGCCAGCCCGCGAGCAACAGATAAATTCCTATTACATAATATTTCATATCGTATCCTAATAAAAGAATCACCACAGAGGACACAAGTACACAGCGTCTTCTGACACTCGCCTGTGAACTCTGTGGTGACGCAGATTTCTATTTTCCGTTATTCAGCTTCGTTCACCAAGATATTCTTGAACTCCCACGTAGGAGCTGCCGTAGCATTGCTGATGTAAACAAATGCCAGACGGATAACCTGTCCGGTATATGCACTCAGGTCGTACGGACCAACCGGATAGAAATCCCAAGTCTGACCGTCAGACCATTGTGATTCGTCGTAAACCAAATCTTCCCAGGTGCAAGTCTCTACATTGTCCACATAGTCGACAGATACCTTAATCATGAAATGGTCGGTCAACGCCTCACCGTTCATATAGCGGTGCGCTTCTTCGAATGACAACTGCGGAGCTACAGCTTCCGACAAGTCAATCACCGGAGATATCAGCCAGCTTTCAGCCGGATTATTGGTATTGTTCAAGTAAGCCGAAGCTTTCCAACCATATTGCGACGTATTCGACCATACATAGTTGACACCTTGCATCGCAATGTCCTGGATGGTGAATCCGCCTTCGTTGCCCAACAGGCTTTCATCCAGATAAGTGCCTGCCTGAGCTACATACCCTTCGGCGGTCTTCTCGAAAATGGTCGTGCGTGAAGAGTAATTCAGCGATGCGCTCCAACCGTTTTCATACGTATATTCTTCTACTACCGGATCACTGTCGCTTGTCTTCTTATAGATGACGGCAGCCTTATCGCCCTTCACGGCAAACGGATATTTCTGCACCAGATAAACCGGGAATACATTGGCAGGCTTCGATACATAATCGGTACCCAGCTGAGCATACAGTGCCGGATCGGCAACAATCACTTTCGCGTCTTCCGTAGTATATTCACTCCAGTTTCCGTCGCGGTACACATAAAGCGCAGCCGTATTGGCATACGCGCCCGAAGCACGGCTCATCTTCAACATCTGAGCTGCCACTTCCGATTCAGTCACTTCCTTGAAGATACATACATCCCAGTAGTTCGCCTCTTTTTCCTGTATCAACAGGTTCTTGATTTCGGCAGTAGGCGCACAGTCGCTGGTGCTCTTGTAGGCAAATGCCAGCACCACCTTTTGCCCCTTGAACGGAGACAAATCAACGTTTTGTGCCACAAAGTTCCAGCCGTTGAACTGCGAGCCGTCGTATGTCACGTCAGTCCAGGTAGCCGCGTTTACATCTCCGGCATAATCCGAAGACACTTTCAGTTGCAGGAAGTCGGCAGCCTGATTTCCGTTCAGGAAATTGAAAGCAAAATCAAAGGTGAGAACCGGGGCTGTGGCTTCCGACAAATCGATTTCAGAAGATACCAGCCAGCTTTCAGCAGGCAAGTTGGCACCGCCCACGTATGCCGAAGCCTTATAATAACCATAAGAGTCGTGTTTCCACACATAAGTAGAACCTTCGGGAAGAGCCACATCCTTTATTTCGAACAAACCGCTTTCCTCTTTCATCGGGTCTTCCAGGTAAGCATAACTAGAAACCGGATAACATCCGTAGCTATACGAATCATTGAAAAGCGTCAGTTTCACAGTCTTGTTCTTTTCGATGTTTTTCAGCTTGAAGGTGCCGTCACCATTAGCTTCAATCGACCATTCACCGCCTTCGGTCGGCAAGGAGGTAGAGAAATTGAAGCTATTATAAGTGCCGCTCTGATAGATGTATTGCATATTCGTGTTCAGCAAGGTGTAGCCTTCGGTACCTTCTTCGATGGTAACGACCTGCTCCGAACCTTCATCCGACGAAATCACGCCATCGGTCACTGTTATGGCATCGGGATAGATATATCCGTATGGCTTACTCGGGTCATCCAACTTGCCGAACGGATAATAATTGCCGTCATTGGCTTTCGCGGCAATGACATAATTGCCGGCCTCGCCTTCGAAATCATTGATTTGCTGGTACACCACCGGTACCACACTTCCGCCTGCACTCGGCTCGAACTCTGAATAAGCGTAGTTTACGACTACCATATCCCCCTCAGCGGGATTGTCTACACGCGACTCCAGCACGCCGGGCAACTGACGCAAGGTAGACGGCGATAGGTAAGTGGCGGTAGAAGCTCCGTCCCATACATTGCGGTAATCGTTGTTGCTCAAGGTATATTCGGTGATGTGCTTGAAATCTGCCAGATAGCCCGACTGCTCTCTATACATATTATATTGTACCGAGATGCGCGAACCGGTATCGGCATTGGGATACTTATAATCAATGAAGGCAGGCAGATACCATTCGGCTTGTGTCTTGTCGGCAAAATAACGGTTTTCGCCGATAGCCGCCAAGGCAGCTACATACGACTGGCCTTCCGGGTCTTTCGACAAGGCAAGTTCTTTATTGGCTTCCATGCCGGCAATCGTCGCATAATCGGAAGAAGCCAACTGAATCGTCACCCCGTTTTTCACATCGGTCAGGGTATAGTCTATATCAAACTGGTCATTGTAATCTTCGCACGCCGACAATCCTGCCAGCAATACGGTCGACATCAATATTATCTTTTTCATATCACGTTCTTGGATTAGAGGTTAGAAATTGACTTTCAGTCTCAAGCTGTAGGTGCGGCCGAAAGCATAGTAGCAATAGATGTTGTCGGCTGTAGCTTCCTGCAAGGTTGAAGAAGAAAGCGTATTCGGATTGAATGCCTTAGAGATATACTGGTAATCCAGCAAGTTGTTCACGTTTCCGGAAAGGGTGGCATTGAGCTTGCCTATCTTGAAACGATAAGACGCATTCAAGTCGAACTGGCTGGCTGCCGGAATCTTCCACGGGTCGAGCACGGATACTTCCTTACCCAACGACAGGTTACTTCCCGACAACGAATAGTAAGCATAGTTACGTCCGTAATAAGTCCAGTCGGCACCCACGCGGATAGATTTTCCTATCTTGAACGTAGCGCCGATGGCAGCTGTAGTCTGTGCCGAACCTCCTACACGCACTCCCTTCAGATTGATTTTAGCATTGGCATGGTCGGGCGCACCTACTGTCGTGGTAGTTCCTTCTGATGTCAAAGCGTTTCCATACGCATCGTATGCATATCCGGTCGCGTTGCTGTTCCACTTCCAGTCACCCAGCGAGAACATACCGGTCAGCTCCAACCAGCTCAGCGGAGTGATTTTCACATCCAGTTCCACACCTTTGTGAAGCGCGTCCACACCTGTCATGTTCATGTAATATTCCATCTGGTTGTCCATCGTACCGCTCTTGGTCATCGTCTTGTCCAGCCATTTGGTGTAATAAGCGTTCACATTCGCGCTCAGCCATTCGTTACGGAAACCGTAACCCAACTCGAACGACAATACCTTTTCATTCTTGGCATCCTTGTTGATGGCATGGCTCGTAGTGGCTTGCATGAAAGCACCGTAAGAGAACTTAGGCGCACGGCTGATGTAACCTACATTGAAGAACACGTTGTGATTGTCAGTAATGTTGTAGTTGGCACCGCCTTTCACCGTAAAGCCCAAGAAGCTGACCTTGTCCGATTTGGCATGAGCCTCGTCGTAATAGAAACGGTCATAACGCCAATAAGTGGTGTTCGACAACGAACCTGCCACGAAAGCGGCCAGCTTGTCGCGGTTATATTCCGTCTGGAAGAAAGCGCCTTCCTGAAGCACGTGTCCGTCATAGTCGCGGTAAACCACATCGCCTACCCCCAGTTTCTGGTATCTCCAAGCCGGATTGGCAGCATTGGCATTGTTGGCAACCTGCACATCGCCACGGGTAGAGTCCATGAAATACTGTCCGCCGAACAGGTCGGAAATCTCGTTCGTATGCGTACCTTTATAATAACGGAAATCGATGCCTCCGTAGAAATCGAAATAGTCACCGAACTTCGTCGTATAGGTAGAGAGCAAGCCATACCAGTTATGGTAATTCTTCGACTGGCTCATCACCAACATCGAACCGTATTCGCTTGCGGCATTGATGTCCTCGATGGCTCCGTAGTCGAACGTGCCGTCCGCCTTGCGGAACTTATCCTGCAACACACCGTAATAGGCACCGTTCCAGTCGCGGTATGAATAACCGTAATCTTCATTGCCCTGACCCGAGTTTCCATAACCACGGCCGATAGACACATAGGCTACCGTACTCAACGACGATTTCGAATCAATCTGCCACTGATGGTTCAAGCTGATTTGCGGCTTATGATATACATTGTATTCGGCACTCTGGCGTTCGCCGTTGTTATCAAATCCGTAAGTGGAATTATACTTGTAATTCTTCACGCCATATACTTTTTCCACACGCTGCCAGTCGGCAATGGTCAATGCGCCGTCACGCTGATAGTGCTTTTGCGGAGCGCCGAACGCAGTCAACGATAACTGATGGGCGTCATTGATACGCTTGGATATATTCAAGAAATAATTGTATCCTTCGAAATCCGTACCCTGCACATAGCCGTTACCCCAGGTTCTGGATCCCAGCAACGTCATGGCCCAACCGCTCTTCGAAACACCGGTAGAGACGCTGAACAGAATCTTGTTCATGCCGTCGTTGCCCATCGTATAAGCAACAGTTCCGCCTTTCTCACTGTCCAATCCACGGGTAACGATGTTGATGGTACCGCCCACCGAAGGAGCCGAAACCTTCGAAGCGCCCAGACCACGCTGTGTCTGCATCGAGCGGGTAACATCGGTCAGACCAGCCCAGTTCGACCAGTAGATACCTCCCCACTCCATATCGTTCATCGGCACACCGTTTACCATAACGGCGATATTCTCGTTGCCGAAACCGCGCATATAGATTTCAGAGTCACCGTAACCTCCTCCTTCTTTGTTGGCATGTACACCCGGAGTCGATTTCAGGATTTCGGGGAACTCTTGTGTACCGAGTTTTTCTTCGATGAAATCCATGCTTACGCTCGATACGGCTACCGGAGTCTTGCGGGCAATAGCTACCGACGAAGTGATGACAACATCCTGAAGCATTTGGGCATCATTCTCCAGCCCTACTGTGCCCAAGTCTATCACTCCTTGTCCGGTCACCTCCATTTTCTTATCCTTATATCCGATATAGGTGAACACTACCGTCACGCCCGACTTGGGGAGCTTCAATGTAAAACCTCCGTTTATATCGGTTATCGCACCTTGAGTGGTTCCCTGCACGGCTACCGTCGCCCCTATCAGAGGCTCGTTATTGGCCGCATCCACCACCGTACCTTTCAAGGTAGCCTGAGCTACCGCCGTAGCTGTACAACACACAGCAAGCACGGCAAACAGTAAGAAATGTTTCAACTGATCTTTCATACGTCTCTTGTTAGTTTTGCATTATTAAAAGATTTTGAAACAAATATAACATTTTTTCCGTGTTCTCAAAGCATCCACGAGGCTTTTCCATGAACATTTAACCGCATTATGTTAATTGGACACGCCGTTAACATAAAACAAAGCTATCAATTTATCACAAAACCATTTTATACGACCCAAACAAGAAAGTTACAGACCACTTACAGCCCTATATTTTGACTTATTCACACCAACTGACTTTCAATTTAACGAATAAAAGAAGATTGTAAAAACAAGAAATAAATAAAGCCCTTTTGGGACACTTTTTATTCGAAAGTTGACCGAAAGAACAGTTGCTATTCCCATCCCACTACTTTCATCTGCCGTTGTATATAATAAAAAAGCCTGACGCGCGAACTGCACCAGACTTTTTTTCTTCTATACCTTATTATATTAATAGCACAACTTACCTACTCGAATTAAGATAGGTTCTGTTTTTCTACCCAGGTTCTATCACAACCGTTTTACCTTAACAGCCTTCAATTGTTTTAAATCGGAAGAACCTCCATACAACACTTCATAATCCCCTTCCAACGGACGCATTGTGTTCGAAGCGGTATCAAACCATTCGAAACTTTCATCATCCAACCGGAAAATCACTTGCTGGGTTTCGCCTTTCTTTATAGTTACACGCTTGAAAGCACGTAAGGTGTGGCTCGGTCCTTCTTTGTCACCCGGACGACGCAAATACACTTGCACCACTTCTTCTCCATCCCGGTCTCCCGTATTAGTTACAGGAACAGTCAGTGTATATACATCACCCTCTTTTATTTCTGCTGCCGATGCCTGAGCATCTCCATACGCGAAAGTGGTATAACTCAATCCGTAACCAAAGGGGAACAACGGCGCTTCCTCCATGTAACGGTAGGTACGTCCTTTCATCGAATAATCCAGGAAATCAGGCAATTGTTCAGTACGCTTATAGAAAGTTACCGGCAAACGTCCAGCTGGATTGTAATCACCGAAAAGCACAGCAGTCAAAGCGTCTCCGCCTGCTTGTCCAGGATACCAAGCCTGTACAATGGCATCACACAGTCTGGCTTCACGCTCCAATGCCATTGCCGAACCTGAGAAATTCACTAATACAATCTTCTTTCCAGCTTTCTTCAATTCAGTCAGCAGACGAGTCTGTACTTCGGGCAATTCAATCGTCTCCCGGTCACCTCCTTTAAAGCCCGGCACACTGACAGGCATTTCTTCGCCTTCCAATCCCGGAGATATACCACCGGCAAAGATAACCACATCGGCATCTTTTACTTTATCCACTGAAAGCTTCAGGTTTAGCGGCACTTCACGTCCTAAATCGAAATTCAATGTAGCACAATTGCCTTCCGTAGCTACAAAAATTACCTTGATGGCATATTCCTTTCCGGCTTCAGCCTGAAGAGCATATACCCGGTTGCTTTTCATATTAGGCGCAGAAGCCACTTTTTCACCGTCAATATGCAACTCGGCATATCCTTGAGTCTGAAAACTGAATACCACTTCCTCACTCCGGGTCGGACGGAAAGTCGATTCATAAATTGCGGAGAAACCACCTAGGTTAACTCCCGAAGCAAATACCGTTGCACCTGCGGTCGTAAAACGGAAAGGTGTACCGACATAAGTCTGTACATCCGGAACACTATCAGGTCTTGTCTTATTCCAGTAAGTAGCTTTGAATCCTACCTTTCCATCTGCGCTACATTGTTGGAACAAACTTTGCAAAGAGACTGCCGATGTATGGTCACACCCTGGCTCATAAATCAACTGAGCTGCAGGAAGCTGTGCCTGCAAACTTTTTAATAAAGTAGAAGTCTGACTTGGGAATCCGTTGTAATTACCCCATTGCATCACACTATCGTTTGCATTAGGTCCCACAAGCGCCACCTTCAGTTGACGGTTCAACGGAAGTATGTTGTTTTTATTCTGCAAAAGCACAATGCTTTCTTTAGCCATCTTCAAAGCCAAAGCCTTATGTTCTTTGCTGTCTACTACGCTGTATGGAATCTGATTCCAGGGAACATTCTCATCCATTTCTCCCAATTCGAAACGTGCTTTCATCAGTCGAGTGACCGATGCATTGATTTTCTCTTCATCAATCAGTCCCTGCTTCACGGCTTCTACCAGCGAGCCATAACTCTGACCGCACTCCAAATCAGTACCGCTGGTTACGGCTTTAGCCGAAGCATGTTCTGCATCGGGTTCCGTATGATGATGCCCTTCGGTATAAAAATCATTGATTGCCCAGCAATCAGATACCACAATGCCCTCAAAACCCCATTCGTCACGCAATATCTGATGAAGCAGCTTGTTGCTCCCACAGCAAGGTTCACCCTCAAACCGGTTATAGGCACACATCACCTCTTTTACACCTGCCTTCTGCACTACACTCTTAAAAGCCGGCAAATATGTTTCCCACAAATCACGAGGGTCTAAGCTTTCCACATCAAATACATGCCGGTTCCATTCCGGTCCCGAATGGACCGCAAAGTGCTTGGCACAAGCATGCAACTTATCATACTTTTCCTCTTCCGGACCTTGCAAGCCACGTACCACACTGATACCCATCCGACTGCTCAAGTAAGGGTCTTCACCATAAGTTTCCTGTCCGCGTCCCCATCTCGGGTCACGGAAAATATTCACATTAGGTGTCCAGAAAGTCAAGCCCTGATAACGTTCCGAAGAACCATCTTCAGCAAATGACACATATTTGGCACGTGCCTCATCACTTACAGCTGTAAACACATCCAGCAACAAACTGTCGTTAAACGAAGCTGCCATGCCGATAGATTGCGGAAATACAGTAGCCAGTCCGGCACGCCCTACTCCGTGAAGTGCTTCGCTCCACCAATCGTACGCCTTAATGCCTAACCTTGGAATAGCCGGCGAAGCATTCTGCATCAACGACACTTTTTCTTCCAGTGTCAATCTGCTTACCAAATCTTCCGCGCGTTCTTCTGCCGGAAGTGATGTGTCCTGATATGGCAACTTAGCATTGCATGAAACCAAGAAGAAGCCTATCAGCCCTAACCCTACAAATTTCATTGTCTTTTTCATGATAGTTGGAAATAAAGATTTAAGCGGTTAAAAATAACTTGTTTATGCTTACAAAGTTATATAAGTTATTTTTAAGATACAAACTGTCGGGAGAAATTGCATTGAAGCAATGCAAGAATTAATAATATGAAGTTATTACTTCAAAAATAATATATGCCAACATCGAAGACAACTTACCTTTTGGTTGTTGACATTATTTATAACATTTACCTACATCCGGCTGAAAAATTGAGTAGGGAGAAAACAAAAATAGTTCTTCCTACTTTTGTTTTCCCCCTACTCATAATACCGTACGTCCATTCGGCATACGGTATTTCTTATTTCGTTCATGCAGATGGCTGATAACCTCAGCTTCTCAAAAAACTTACACGCTCAACACTTCAAACGTTGCGTTCTTCATCAGCGGAATCTCTTTCAAACGGTCGAGCGGAATCCCTTTGACACAAGCCATGATATTGCGGTTAATCTGACCGTGAGCCACTACAAGCACGGATTTTCCTTCGTAATGTTCCCGAAGGTATCCGATGCACATCTCGGCACGCCCGTAAAGCATCGCAGGGGTTTCGGCATCTGCCGGCAAACGGGAACGGTCGACACTGTTTATCGAAAGACCTGTCCAGCTTCCCCAGTCCACCTCACGCAATAAAGCCGTCTTTTCCCATGGCAAATTCCGGTCTCCTACGGCAAGCCGGACGGTATCTACCACCCGTTGCAGGTCGCTGCTCACTACCGCATCCAGGTAGATAGATTCCAACTTCTTACCTAAATCTATGGCTTGCCGTTTTCCTTCTTCCGTCAACTGTCCGGGCAAATGTCCCTGGAATATCCGGCTCAGGTTTTCCACCGTTTGCCCATGACGGGCAAGATACACCGTAACCATCAGTCCTCCATCAGCTTGCGATAACGCACGCGCTTCGGTTCTACATTGCCCATACGCTTCATCTTGTTTTCCTCATACTCGGTGTACGAGCCTTCGAAGAAGAATACCTCGCTGTTGCCTTCGAACGCCAGGATATGCGTACAGATACGATCAAGGAACCAACGGTCGTGACTGATAACCACGGCGCAACCGGCAAAGTCTTCCAGACCTTCCTCCAGCGCACGCAAAGTATTCACGTCAATATCATTGGTAGGCTCGTCCAAGAGCAACACATTGCCTTCTTCCTTCAGCGCCATAGCCAGATGCAAACGGTTGCGCTCGCCTCCCGACAACATGCCGCACAACTTTTCCTGGTCGGCGCCCGAGAAATTGAAACGGCTCAGGTAAGCACGTGCATTCACATCGCGGTTACCCATACGGAGCAAGTCATTGCCGCCGCTGATGACCTGATATACGGTCTTGTTCGGGTCGATATCCTTGTGTTGCTGGTCTACGTAAGCGATTTTTACGGTTTCCCCTACTTCAAAATCTCCCTTATCGGGTTTCTCTATGCCCATAATCAGACGGAACAAGGTGGTTTTTCCCGCACCGTTCGGACCGATTACACCCACAATGCCGTTAGGCGGCAACATAAAGTTGAGATCGTCGAAGAGCAATTTGTCGCCGTATGCCTTTGCCACGTGCCGGGCTTCGATAACCTTGTTGCCCAGACGCGGACCGTTCGGGATGAAGATTTCCAGTTTTTCTTCCTTCTCTTTCACATCTTCGTTCAGCAACTTATCGTAGGAGTTCAAGCGGGCTTTTCCTTTCGCCTGACGTGCTTTGGGAGCCATACGCACCCACTCCAACTCGCGTTCCAATGTCTTACGGCGCTTGCTTGCCACCTTCTCTTCCATCTCCATACGCTTGGTCTTCTGTTCCAGCCAGCTCGAATAGTTTCCTTTCCAGGGAATACCTTCGCCCCGGTCAAGCTCCAGAATCCACCCAGCCACATGGTCGAGGAAATAACGGTCGTGGGTTACGGCAATAACCGTACCTTCGTATTGTTGCAAATGTTGCTCCAGCCAGTCAATGCTTTCCGCATCCAAATGGTTGGTCGGTTCGTCCAGCAACAGGATATCCGGCTTTTGAAGCAACAAACGGCACAAAGCTACCCGACGGCGTTCACCTCCGGAAAGGTTCTTCACCGGCTGGTCTTCAGGCGGACAGCGCAAAGCATCCATCGCACGTTCCAGCTTACTGTCCAGGTTCCATGCATCCGTAGAGTCGATGATATCCTGCAATTCAGCCTGACGGGCAAACAGGGCATCCATCTTCTCAGGGTCTCCATAATATTCGGGCAAGCCGAACTTCTGGTTGATTTCTTCGTACTCAGCCAAGGTATCCACCGTTGCCTGCACGCCTTCCATCACCACTTCCTTTACCGTCTTGGTATCGTCCAGATAAGGTTCCTGTGCAAGATAGCCTACCGAGTAACCCGGCGAGAACACCACTTCGCCCTGATAATTCTTGTCCAGTCCGGCAATGATTTTCAGCAAAGTAGATTTTCCGGCACCATTCAAGCCAATGATACCGATTTTCGCTCCATAGAAAAAGGATAGGTAGATGTCTTTCAGCACTTGCTTGTTGTTCTGAAATGACTTACTTACTCCGACCATCGAAAAGATAATCTTTTTATCGTCTGCCATATTCTTTTAGTTTAAAGTTGTTGATAATGATTCTTGAAATAAAGATGGGTGTAAAAAACGTATGCCGAAACGCTTGTCACACAAAGCAACAGTTCGTACACAAAGGGAGAAACCCCGCCTGTCAGCAGATACCGTCCTGCCAGTATGCCCAGCACCAGTCCCGTTTCCCACAGCAATCGGTAGGTGTGATAACTTGTCCCCCGCTCGCAATGACGAGGGAGCAGAATCATCAGCTGAAGGAAATGTCCGATAGAAATGCCGACGCCTAATCCTACCAAACCTCCGCCCAATAAGTTTTCCGCAAGCAAGGCATCTTCTCCATACAACAGCCACAATCCACCCATCATAAGCAATTGTCCTGCCAAAATCCGGAGAGTGCCGCTCACCTGAAACTTTATCGCTTGCCTCAACAGCACACACAGCAGAAATCCTGCGCCGATACTAAGATAAATCCTCACATCCGAAACCGATATGACCAGCATCCCCAATACCATCGGAACCGTCATCATATTGATTCCAGGAGGCAAAGCACGCGGCAAAAGAAACCGGTCGGACGAACACAAAGGCAAATCTAACGGCGCACGGAAACAGACTTTCACCCATGCGACAAGCAGGGCGGACACCAGACAGAAGACCGCGGAAGCATGGAATACGACTTCCGCACCATAAGACATGCCGCCTTCTTTCCCAAGGATAAAACCTGCCAGCATACCTATCATACTGGCATGGGCAAATGCCCGATTGGCTCCGTCACGCCGGTGACTGGGAGTCACGTCGATTGCCAACGTGCTTCCTGTAGCCATCAGAGCGATGCCGCACAAACTTCCTTGCACGATACGCAATGCCACTACCTGCCATCCAGCCGTCAAATAAGGGCAAACCAAAATGAGAACCGCAAACAAAAGTATACTCCATATACATATCCGCTTACGGCTGAAGGTATCCATCAAGTAACTGTTGAACGCTCCCAGCAGGAACAAAGACAAGCCGAACAGCACTGTCGTATAGGTCGATTGCAAATCCGTAAAACCCCACTTCGCCATCATCCACTGATGCAAAGAGGGAAACAGCATATACACCGCCGCATGAAACAGGACAGTCGCCGTTACAAGCAAAGAAAAGTTCCTATTCCAAAGCATATTTAATATTGCTCAGACTCGTTCGGGAAATCGCCCGACTTCACATCGGTCACGTATTGTCCGATAGCATCGGTCATCACTGTATTCAGGTCGGCATAACGGCGCAGGAACTTCGGACTGAATCCTTTGGTCATGCCCAACATATCTGCTACAACCAATACCTGCCCGTCGGTAGCTCCACCGGCACCAATGCCTATAACCGGAATGTGCAACGAATCGGTGACCTGTTTTGCCAAAGCTGCCGGAATCTTTTCCAGTACCAAAGCGAAACATCCGGCTTCTTCCAGCAATTTGGCATCCCTTAATAGCTTGTCGGCTTCCGCATCACCTTTCGCGCGCACACCGTAAGTACCATATTTATTAATGGACTGAGGCATCAGTCCCAGATGGCCCATCACCGGAACACCAGCCCCGATAATCTTGCGGATAGCTTCTATCACTTCTTCTCCGCCTTCCAGCTTCAGGGCATCTGCCCCCGTTTCCTTCATCATCCGCATGGCATTGCGCACGCCGTCGAACGGGTCTGCCTGATAAGAGCCGAACGGCATGTCCACCACCACCAAGGCACGCTTCACGCCGCGTACTACCGACTGTGCATGATAAATCATCTGGTCTACAGTAATCGGCAAAGTGGTCATATTACCAGCCATCACGTTCGAAGCCGAATCGCCTACCAGAATGGCATCCACTCCGGCTTCGTCCACAATGCGGGCGGTAGTAAAGTCATACGAAGTCAGCATCGAGATTTTCTCGCCTTTCTCCTTCATTTCTACCAAACGATGAGTCGTCACTTTCCGTGCGTCACTCACAAGATATCCTGCCATAATTATTTTCCTTTCCTTAAATTAAAAAACGGAGACAAATGTAACGCTTTTCAATGAGTTAAGCAAGCAGGCTTTTCATCTTTTCGTAACTGAACGACGTGAAATCAGGAATCACCAGGCGGCATTTGTCGCGGATAGCTTCTGCCGGATTGGTCGTGCTCAAGCCTACTACCGCCATGCCGGCTGCATTCCCGGCCTCCAGTCCATGGAACGAATCCTCGAAAACCACACAGTTGGCAGGAACCGTATCAAATACCTGCGCGCCCAGCAAGAAACAGTCGGGAGCAGGCTTCGAACGGGTAAACATCTCGGCTGTCAGGATACGGTCTACCAGTTCCTTCAATTCGGGATGCACGGCATACACGCTCTGCATCTTCTGTTCGTTCGAGCTGGTCACGATGGCAATCCTCACTCCCTTCGCATGCAAATCACGCATAAAGTCGGTCACACCCGGCACATATTCATACTTCATGTTCGCCTCGAAGCGGTTCAGCCCATCCGTGATTCCCGCCTGTTCTTTTTCCATCCCCGCAAAATAGCGGTCGTATATCTGCCGCAAAGTCTGTCCCTTGATTATTTTCCCGAACTCCTCGTACTCCGGATGGTACTTCTTCCCCACCTCGTTCCAGAAAAGGCTGTACTGCGATTCGGTATCCATCACCACCCCGTCGAAATCGAAAAGGGCTGCTATACATTTAGTCTTATCCATATTCAGTTTTCATTTAGTTTGATTTAACGGTGCAAAGTTCTGAAATATTTGCCCATCTTCCTAACTTCACACCGTAATTTTAACGAAAAGAACACACAAAACAGCAATCAGCTGAACAACAGCATGATATTCAATACCGAAACTACCGCAGCAATGGTGTAAAGCACGAATGTACTCCAGCGCGAATTGACATACTTCCCCATCACGCGCCGCGACGACGTAAGACCCACCTGCAGGAAAACGGTAAACGGAAGCTGCACGCTCAGTATCATCTGCGAGATAATCAGTCCCTGAAACGGGTCATTGATGAAGAAGATAACCAGCAACGCCACGCCCAGCGACAGCAAGATGCCCACACGCGAGTGAATGTCTTTCACGTGATACGACTCGCCGAACATACCGGCAAAGATGGAACCTGCCGCCATCCCGCTTGTTACCGTCGACGAAAGTCCTGCCATCAGCAATGCCAAAGCGAAAATCGTACCTGCCTGATTGCCCAGCAAGGGGTCGAGCAACGACTTGGCTTGCTGCAGTTCTTCCACCTGCACGCCGTTGGCAAAGAAGGTAGAGGCTGCCAAGAGAATCATCGCACTGTTTATCGCCCATCCTACCCCCATCGAGAACAACGTATCGTAGAACTCATATTTCAGCAGGCGGCGAATGGAAGTGTCATCCCCTTTGTTGTATTCGCGGCTCTGCACCACCTCCGAATGAAGGAAAAGATTATGAGGCATCACCACCGCCCCCAGCACACTCATAATGATAAGCAAGCTGCCTTCGGGAATGCTGGGAACGACCCACGAGCGTGCAGCCAAGGGCCAGTCGATATCCACCAGAAAAAGTTCGTAAAGAAAAGAAAGCCCGATGACGGAGACGAAGCCGATAATGGCACGCTCGATGCGCTTGTAGGAGTTGGTGAAAAGCAGAATCACCACCAGCACCGTGGTAAGCAAGGCTCCCCAGGCGATGGGCATCCCCACCAACATCTGCAGGGCGATGGCTCCACCCAGTATCTCGGCAAGCGAAGTGGAAATGGAAGCGAGCACCGCACTGGCAAGAACGGGACGGGCTATCCACCGGGGAGCATACTTGTTGGCAGCTTCGCTAAGACAAAGCCCCGTAACAATGCCCAAGTGGGCCACGTTATGCTGCAACACGATAAGCATCACGGTAGAGAGCGTGACCACCCACAGCAGTGTATAACCGAAATCGGACCCGGCGGCAAAGTTGGATGCCCAGTTGCCCGGGTCGATAAATCCCACGGTCACCAGCAGTCCGGGACCGATATACTTAAAGAAGTCCATCCCGCCCAAATAGCGCTTATGGTCCTTCCGTTTCAATTCGTCCAATATTCGTTTCAGCATATCTTTCTTGTTTTTATAAATAGTCTGTCATTCATCTTCAAAAACAAAATCGAGCTTCAATTGGTTCTCGTCCGCCTTCCGTTTCGGTTTCGGAAGCAAGAGTTTCCTCACCCCTTGCGGTCCCAGTTCGTGAACCGTTTTATCGGGCAACTCATTGCAGGTAATGAAATAGCGCGCCTTCTTCATCACCGCCCCCATCTTCTTCAACTCATAGAAACCGATGCGCGAGAAGCGCCGCGACATGACAATCATCTTTGCCGACTTCACCCCGATGCCCGGCACACGGAGCAACATCTCATAGTCGGCTGTCCGTATGTCGACGGGGAAAAGCTCGGGATGCTTCAACGCCCATGCCAGCTTGGGGTCTATCTCCATATCGAGGTCAGGCGAAGCGTCGTCCACCAGCTCGTCTACGGCAAAGTGATAATAGCGTAAAAGCCAGTCTGCCTGATAAAGACGGTTCTCGCGCACCAGGGGAGGCTGTTTCAGAAGAGGAAGGCGTTTATCATACGTGTTTACCGCCACATAACCCGAATAATAGACACGCTTCATCGTGGGTTGGCCATAGAGTGCCGACGAGACGCGGAGAATATCCTTGTCCGTCTCGTCCGTGGCACCTACTATCATCTGCGTACTCTGCCCTGCCGGCACGAAACGCGGGGCATGACGATGACGCTTGCGCTCTTCGGCACTCTCCAAGGCTCCCTGGCGGATGTACCCCATCGGCGCATACACGCTCTGATGGTCTTTCTCCGGAGCCAGGAGTTTCAGGTTCTTTTCGGTAGGTATCTCCAGGTTCACACTCATGCGGTCGGCATAAAGCCCTGCCTCGTACACCAGTTCACGGCTGGCTCCGGGAATGCTTTTCAGATGAATATACCCGTTAAAGCGGTGCACCAGGCGCAAATCTTTCGCCACCCTTACCAGCCGTTCCATCGTATAGTCGGGATTGCGCACCACACCTGAGCTGAGGAACAGGCCTTCGATATAATTCCGCCGGTAGAACTCCATCGTCAGGTCTACCAACTCGCTTACCGAAAGAGTGGCGCGCGGAATATCATTGCTCACGCGGTTGATGCAATAAGCGCAATCGTAGATGCAATAGTTGGTCAGCATAATCTTCAGCAGGGAAATGCAACGCCCGTCTTCGGCAAAGCTATGACAGATGCCTATGCCTCCCACGGTATTGCCCACGCCGCCTTTCATATTGCGGCGCACCGTCCCGCTCGAAGCACACGACACATCATACTTTGCCGACTCGGCAAGCACCTTCAGTTTATGCAAGACTTGTTCATTCATGCGCGTGCTATTTAGAATCAATTCAAATTCAAAGGTAAGCAGAGTTTCCGAGTTGTGCAAATGTTCTACCTTGATTTATATCAGAAACCAGTCAGGTTTGTCATTGAGCAAGTCTTAGTTTTATGTCCTCCAATTGGAAAACGTACGTCCCCCGTATGGAAAACGTATATCCCCCGATTGGAGGACGTACGTTTCCCGTATGGAGGACATAAAATGCAAACGTATAAAAATGAATCGTCAGTCACTCAAAATGACATTGACACCTACCTGGCAAACAAAAGAAATTCGTACCTTTGCGCCCGATTAAACTAAACGAAACGACATGTGGTTATTATTAGCATTCTGCTCGGCAGCGTTGCTGGGCTTTTATGATGTGTTTAAGAAGAAATCGCTCAACGGGAATGCCGTACTTCCCGTACTGGCTCTGAACACATTGTTTTCCAGCCTTATCTTCATTCCGTTCATTCTGATATCCCGTTTCTGCCCATCGGCACTGCAGGATACGATATTTTTCGTCCCCGAAACGGGAGGCTGGGAGGTGCACAAGTACATTTTGCTGAAGTCGGTGATTGTGCTCTCATCGTGGACGTTCGGCTATTTCGGTATGAAACACCTACCGCTCACCATCGTGGGACCGATAAACGCCACGCGGCCCGTGATGACCCTGGTAGGGGCACTGCTTATTTTCGGCGAGCGTCTGAACCTGTATCAATGGATTGGTGTGATGCTGGCGGTAGTATCGTTCTTCATGCTGAGCCGTTCGGGGAAAAAAGAAGGCATCAACTTCGAGCACAACCGCTGGGTGTGGTTCGTGGTGCTGGCTGCCCTGCTGGGAGCCATCAGCGGATTGTACGACAAATACCTGATGGGGATGTTCAACAATATGGTGGTGCAGGCGTGGTACAACATCTACCAGCTCTTCATGATGGGCGCAGTGCTGTTGTTCCTATGGTTCCCGAAACGGAAATCGGGCACGCCTTTCCACTGGGACTGGTGCATCCCGCTGATTTCCATCTTCCTGTCGGCGGCAGACTTCGTTTACTTCTATGCCCTGGGGATGGACGACTCGATGATTTCCATTGTATCCATGGTGCGCCGAAGCAGCGTCGTGGTGTCTTTCCTGTTCGGAGCCATGGTGTTCCGCGAAAAGAACCTGCGAAGCAAGGCTGTCGACCTCGCCCTGGTACTCATCGGTATGTTCTTCCTGTATCTGGGAAGCAAATAGCATGGTCATAAAAAATTTACGAGGTGTGATTCCCATTCAAACAAAATCACACCTCGTAAACACCTCTTATCACAACTTTAAATCATGTGGTTGGCTTTAAGCCACTTCCTGCCCCACGGAGTGAGGCACCACAACAAAAACACTACACAAGGCAGTGCAATAATGGACAAAATAATTATTGAATCCGTCATTTCCCCTCCTTTTTATTACTTAACAATAAACCTGACAGCAACGAAGAACATGCTATCAATAAACCAATCCCGTAAACGACCAGTTTGCTATCGCCCATATCCTTAAACATAGAAGCGATAACAACGCCCGTCAATACATACTTGGATACATCTATCAGGTATCCTCCCAGTTTTTCTTTCCACATTGCAAATATACTTTATTCTTTTTAAAACAACAACGCATATTTGCCGAAAAGTCTACTTCCCTTCCGTCGGAATCAATGCCTCAGAACTCCCGACACGCAAAAACATTTTCAGGAAAGGCACAAGGCGGTACACGGCAATCAGTATCAAAAGCAACGTACCGCCGATACAGACCCATCCGAAAAGCTCTTTCAGGCTGGAAAGCGTAGTCTGCTCTACCACATAGCGATAAAGTTCCTTGAGCGAAGCGTGCGACATCACGGCATTCGCACCGTCCATATTACGGCTTATCGTACTGATATTGTCTTGCATCAGATAACGCATCCAGCGGTTCAGCACCGCCGAGCCGAGGGGATTGGCTATGCTGGTACGGATGAAGCTCAACACGCACAATGCCTGAAAGAAGTGCTTGAAGGGCACACTCTTCGCCACATATATCGTAAGGCAGATATAGAGCATCCCATAACCGATACCTCGCAGAAAATTGGGCAGGTACAGACTCTCGATATTCAGGTTGGGATGAATCAGGAAATACATATAATATTGGTAGAGGACTATCAGCAAAAAGCCCACAAAGATGAGCAGCTTGTACCCCTTCCGCAGCACCACCTGGCGGTAGAACACGATGCCTGCCCCGCAGATAATGCCCGAAAACACCAGCCAGTTGAGCGAAACGCTGTTCAGCGTGTCATACTTCAGGATAGACGACATAAACAGGTTCTGCAAAACCGATGAAGTGGCAAGAAAAAGGCACAACATCAGAAACAGGAACAAGATGGTGGGAAAATGGCGGTAACGGAATACTTTCAGCTCGATATACGGATGGCGCAAAGTGAGCATCCGGTTGATATTGACCAGCAACGCCACTACGGCTATCACAATGCAGGCACGTATCTCCGCACTGTCCAGCCAATCGAAATACTCGCCATAAATGCAGATGTAGACAATGGAGAAAAGCACCACAACCCAAAGGGCAGCCCCAATCCAGTCGATGCCGTAAAGCGGCACCTTCTTCATCGCACGGTAAGGACGGGTCAGCACAAAGACGCATACCCATACCACCGCCAGCAGCCCCATCACAAACCAGTGCATGTATTGCCAGTTCGCCCAGTCGGTAAGATGGATGGCTACCAGCCCCGACAACTGGATACTTTCGAGCACAATGACATAAATCACCGGATAAAACACCGAGAAATTGCCCGAAGGCGTCACGCTGAGACGCATATTCGAGAAACACTCGAACGTGCCCCACATCCGGAAGAAACCCGACACAAAACACACCGCAATCTGCAGGGGGAGCGAAGGCGTATGCAACGTGATGAGGTTGCACGCCATCAGGACGGGGCATACCGCCAGCAGGATATGGCGCGTCATGAACCTGCACTTCAGGCGGATAAGAATCGGGAAGATGATGGTCATGCCGATAAACGAGGCATACCCCGCCATCGTGACATGCTGCTGAATGCATCCCAGCTCGCTCGACATCTGATAAGAGATAGGCAGAAACACGCCTCCGTTGAACTGGAAAGTCATGGCAAAGAACATCGACAGGAAAATGCATACGGGCGTAGGCAGGAATTCCTTGAAATAGCCGATGCGCGGACGCCGCTTGAGCAACCGCTTCTTGAGTACTCGCACAATCATACTATCACGTCCCTCCCTGCTCAATAATCAACGGAACATTCCACGTTCATGCCGGCACGCAGGCGTTGCAGGTCTTCTTTCCGGTTGTTCTCCGTAAACTCGATACGGATAGGTATGCGCTGCTCCACCTTCACGAAATTGCCGGCGGAGTTATCTTGCGGAATCAAGGAATAAGACGATCCGGTGGCGTCGGATATAGACGAGATGCGCCCTTCAAACTTCACGCCGGGAATGGCATCCACCTTGATGTCGACCAACAAGCCTTCACGCATGTTCGTGGTCTGGGTCTCCTTGTAGTTGGCTATCACCCACTTCTCCGTACCGTCTACCAGCGTCACCAGGGTCTGCCCCGGCTGCACCAGCTCACCTTCATGGATTTCCTTGCGACCGGTCATCCCGTCGGCAGTAGCCAGAATAACCGTATAAGATAGGTTCAGACGTGCCAGGTTCAGGGCAGCCTCAGCCAACTTGATGGAAGACTCGTTCTGGTCCAGGCGCTGGGTCTGTTCCTGCTTGACCAGCGAAGTGGATTCTTTCTGGCGGAGCAATTGCTCGTAACGCGCCTGGGTAGCTTCGTAATCGGTCTTCACCCGGTCGAACTGCTGGGGGGTAACCGCCTCTTCCTTCAGCAATCCCTGATACCGCTTGAAGTCGGCTTCGGCATTCTTCAGCCGCACTTCCTGCTCCCTGATGGCGGCATCAGTGACCAGAATGTTGTTCTGGGTCGTATTGATAGTGGTGTACATAGCCGTCTTTCCAGCCAACGCACTTTGCAGGTCGGCTTCTGCCTGAGCCACTTTCAGTCGGTATTCCGTATCGTCGATGATAACCAGCGTATCTCCCTTCTTCACCTGCTGGTATTCATCGAAGCATATCTTCTTGATGAATCCCTGCACGCGGGTATTTACCGGAGTCAGGTGCTGCTTCACCTGCGCATTGTCTGTAAACTCCACACTGCCCAAATGGATGAAACGCCCGAACACCCAACTGATGCCGATGGCCAATATCAATAAAATAAAGAAATTCGGAATAGCTCTTTTTTTGTTTCTCATCATAAGTCGTATATTATTGGTTTATCCTGATTCGTTTTTGTGTTACAATGTCCCGGTGATTTTCTTCAACAGATAATACTGGTAAAGAATGCCGATTTCGTCATTTGCCAGTTGCAGCTCGGTATCCAGCTGGGTATTGCTGGCATCCAGCATATCGGTAATCAGTGCCAGCCCGTTGAGGTAACGCTGGCGGACAATGTGATAATTCTCGTGTGCCAGCTGCACGCTCTTCTCTTGCGTCCGAAGGCGGATATAAGCCTCGTTCAGGTCGGTATAAGCCGCATGGATATCGTTCTCCAGCTCTTCCTCCTCCCACCGGCGCTGCTCCTGCATCTGCATCGTATGGATGCGTGCCTGCTTCAGCTTCTTGTTGCTCTTGAACAAAGCATCGAAACTGTACGAAATGCCTACCCCGGCAAACCAATACGTAAAATTATTGTTCAAGGGCGGCACCTCTACCAGAATCGGTCCGGTAAAATCGTTGGTAACGGTCAGATGAATCTGCGGACGGCGTTCGGCACGTGCCTGCTGCTGGCTTTCCTTGCCCAGGTCTATCCGTATGTCTGCCATCTGCAAGCGGGGTGCCCCTGCCGCTTCCTGCATCCAAAGCTCTTCCGCCTTCTGCTCTACCTGCTGGCGCATCAGGGCAGTGGTGTCGGGCAGGATGGTCACGTTCGGGTCCAGCCCGATGGTCGTAGCCAAGCGGTAATTCAACACATCCATCCGGTTGCACGTAGAGGTCAGCCCCAGCTCCAGGTTCTGCAACTGGAGTTCGTAACGGGTGATGTCGCTCTTCAGGGCTGTACCCTGGCGGTATGCCGCTTCCATATCTTTCACCAGAAGACGGGTTTGCTCGATGTTCTTCTCATAAACCACCTTCTGATTGCCCAACTGGAACAAGTCGAGGTAATACCCCAAAAGCATAAAACGCAGGTTCTGCTGATTATCCAGAAAGGCAAGTTCCGACAACTGCCTGTTCAGACGGCTCGCCTGGATGTCGCTGGCAATCTTTCCGCCGGCATAAATGACCTGAGTAGCCCGCAACACATACGAATTGCCGAAGTGAGGCATATCAGCATGCACCCCGTTCGAAAAGTCACGGTCGGTCATACACCCGTCGCCAATATAGTTCAACTCTACTTGTGCCTCAATAGACGGAAGCAAGCCGTTGCGCGCCACGCGCTCTGCCTGAGCGGCTTCTGCCGTCGCCAACGAACGGACATGAATGCTCTTGCTGTTCGCGTCGGCAAGGCGGAACATTTCTTCCACCGAAAGCATCCGCTGCTGGGCATACGCACCCGATATTCCTAAAAAAACAATTAACCCTAATACCCATTTCTTTTTTACCATAATACTGTATGTCTAGTTTTTATTATTATCCCGAACCGGTACAGGGGCATCTTTCACCCCCTTTACGCGAAAAAGAACTACGCTTAGTTTTCTGTGCCGAAAAGAACGCTATCTTTTTGCGAGTGCAAAGATAAAGCTTTATTTTTGTACTGAAATTGCATATAGAGCAACAATATTGCCAAAATCAGCCAAGCAAAAGATGAACCAGACAATACATAACGACCAGCCACACACCGGACAGACGACGGAAAAGAAAATCATCATCGACAAAACCGGATGGGAGAAAATCAATATCGAAAAGCACCGCCATGCGGGGCAACACCAGATTATCTACACATTCTCGGGGACATTGCGGATACAAATCGGCACGTCCGACTATTTCGTGCCGGAAAAACACATAGCCTGGATTCCTGCCAACACCGAACACGAATTGTGCAGCAACAACCGGCAAGTGGTGCTCATCATCTTCTACATCACCCTGGAGCAAAGAGACCAGCAACGCTTTTCCAACCAGTTTGCCATCTACAACACCAATGCGGTGATAGCCGAGAACCTGCGTTTCATCTCGTCGCGCCATGCCGTTATCTGCCGGCAAGAACAACCCGACCTGTACGAGTTCTCGTATGCCTTCTTCAAATTGCTCCCCTCGATGAATCCGTGCAGCGAAATCACCCTCAAGACGCAAGCCATCCCCAACGACGAACGCCTCCAGCCCATCCTGCGCTACCTGAGAAAGCACCTGCACGACAATCCCACCATCGAAGAAACCGCTGCCCTATTCGGATTCTCCGTACGAAACCTGAGCCGCCTGCTCCACAACTCGGGCATACGCTTCAACCAATACCTGAACCAGCAACGGGTGACACGCGCCATCGAACTGTATACCGACGGAGGAAAGACCATCCAGCAAATCGCCTACGAAGCCGGATTCAGTACCCCCAGCCATTTCAACCGGGTGTTCAAGCAAATCACCGGAATGCCTCCCGGCGCATTCTTCCAGAGCAAACCTTGATTTCGGAACGCACAGACCTACCTGCTCGCCGCTGGCTATATGTATGCTTTCAAAAGGAATATATACTTCATGACAGTTTCATATATACTGAAACCACTTACAGATATATATTCCCAGCCAGAGAAACATATCTTCATGAGCAACCATAATTATCCAGCCTAACAGCGGACATTCACTATATAATTAAGGTATATGCCTTTCTCCCGAAAGACAACAAGGAACATTCAAAAAGATATTTTTCGCAAAAAAATGTGTCCTTTATTTGTGGATTTAAGAAAAAGCATTACCTTTGCAACCGCAAAACAAAAATACGCTTTGCGGAAATAGCTCAGTTGGTAGAGCACAACCTTGCCAAGGTTGGGGTCGCGAGTTCGAGTCTCGTTTTCCGCTCGTAACAAATGCCCAGGTGGCGGAATGGTAGACGCGCACGTTTCAGGTGCGTGTGTCGAGAGGCATGCAGGTTCGAGTCCTGTTCTGGGCACGCTCTTTTAAAGTTTGTTTGTTGGAGAGATGGCGGAATTGGTAGACGCGCTACTTTGAGGGGGTAGTGACATTATGTCGTGGGAGTTCGAGTCTCCTTCTCTTCACCCGTTATTGCGGAAATAGCTCAGTTGGTAGAGCACAACCTTGCCAAGGTTGGGGTCGCG
>ENA-UOIW01000229-UOIW01000229.1-human-gut-metagenome-genome-assembly--contig:-P58-NODE-229-length-54796-cov-62.726293_pt1 | contig 54796 bp, 51 predicted proteins | sample MGYA00242334_ERZ723881 | MGnify/ENA metagenome assembly ERZ723881 | reverse complement strand
ATTTAAAACAAATATTATCCAATTATTTGGATAGCAACATAGAAGATTATTAATCCTCATGCCGTAAGATTATTAATCTTCATGCTGTAAGATTAATAATCTTCATGACGTTGCACATAGTTAAGGATAAAGCGTAAGGCTGTTTGCCTTTTACATGAAATGAGTTTATTTCTCTATCACCCACTTGTCTATGCCTCTTGTCTCTCTGTTGAAATTTACTCCTATCTTATACAGTTCCCGGTAATCGGCGACAAAGGGCATACTGTTTGTTATTGATTTGCTGTAAGGCTTCTTCGGCGGTACCGTCCAGCTTGAATTCCATCACGTAGATATACTTGTCCGTTTTCACCACCATATCAATGCGGTCTTTCGAGGTATGATATTCCGCCTGCGTATAGAAACCCAATAGTTTGAACACGATGAAAAGTACGTTCTGGTAATGCAGTTCCAGGTCGCGTGCCAGTTCGTAGGGAGTGTCGGCAAAGAAACTTTGCTGAGTGTTCCAAAACCTTTTGGTAAGAAAAATAATATATACAGAATAATTTCTTCATATCGTTATATTTGGCTAATTTTGCATAGTGTTTAAACATAATTTTTTCATTATGGGTAAAGGAGAGATAAGCCGCAAAAAAATACTAATTGAAGCATTCCGCTTGTTTGCCACCATGCCTTATGACCGTGTATCTTTCAGTGTCATGGAGAAAGAAATAGGCATAAGCCGTGGATCCATGATATATTATTTCAAGAATAAGGAAGGCCTGTTTAAGGAAGTAGTGAATACTTTCGTATTTAATGCATCATCTATAAAAGCCGTACCTGATGCCTATAAATTATCTCTTTGCTCGTTTTATAATTATTTCATTGAAACACTGAAGCGTGAACAAGAACAGATGTTCGACATAGGCATTGTCAACATTAATGAGGCTTTAATGCGTATTGAAAACTCCGCATTAACTTGCATACCGAATTTTAAGGAACAAAGCGCTGAATGGTATGAGGAAGAATTGCTGATTTGGAAATCCGTTATCGAAAATGCAATTTCTACTGGGGAAATTAGAAGTCAAATAGACCCCATTTCCATTAGCTATCTCTACGAAGATTGTTATTTAGGTAGGGCGTTTGATGGCGTATTTACCAAGACAGGATATGACATAAACAAGTTGAAACAGACTTACGACCATCTATACACGCTGCTCAAATAAACTATCTTCCTTTCCGATACCCCGTCCGTTTCCCGTCACTTCTTAAGGTATATTGATATCAAAAATTCACGTCCACGGAGTTTGCTTGAACGTTCATACTGCGATACAGTGCCGTAGGAAGTATAGTTGTATTCTTTCTTGTTGAGCAAGTTGGTGACTGAGGCAGACATTTCTATTCGTTTGCTTATGTTGAACGTCAGTTTGGTGTCAAGCATGAACATTTCCTTGTAGCGTCCTCCTTCTATCTGATTACGGTAATATTCGCCCCCGGTTGTCCAGGTTATCAAAGGGCAGGGTGTGAGCGTCACACTTCCCGAATAGATATAATTGTTGGAACTGCGACCCGGCATATCTGAAATTTTCAGCCAGGATTTATCCCATGTAAACCGGAAATTCCAGTTCAGCCAGGTGGATATGTTTCCGTTTATGGAAGGAGACAGAGAGAAAGAATCATTGCAGTAATCAGTGGAAATCCCTTGAGACAACAGATTATTTTCCATCCTGCTGTAAATGCTTTTCACCCCGATGGCTCCACGCATGAAATCAAGGGCCTTGCTCGCGTTGAAAAACGCCATCGCATTGCGAGAGTCTGAGGGTTGGGACTGATAGGAGTAGAATACATAATCACCGACCACATTCTGCACCGTCCCGAATTTTGATTTATTCCATCCATAACTGCCCATTGCCATCATGAATATTCCGCTGGGGGCATTCCTGTAGCTATAGGAAGCGGAAAGGGATTGGCCGGACGAAGTGTAGTAGTCATCCACCCCGAAACTGAATGACCGGTAATCGGTAAGTATGGAAGAGTCATGGATATTGTGCAAGGATGCGGGAGAGCGTCGGGCACTTCCACGCAAGGTGAGCGACATTCGGGGCGTGATGCGGAACCTTGCCGCCAACGAAGGAGACAGGAAGAACTCCGTGCGGTTGCCTACGCCTCCGGAAAAGAAATAGGAATACAGGTTGACCGGAAGATTCAGAGTGAGTTCCAGTTTCTTATAGTTCCACTCGAATTTTGGAGAGGCGAAAACGCGCAAATAATCGGTAGTTAACGCTTCAGGCTCTGTTACATCCGTCTTGTCCACCCCAAACAGGTTTGTATCCAGATTCCTGAAATATCCGGACACACCGGCTTCAAGAGACAGAAGCACCTTATTGAATACAAAACCCAACGAGGCTCTCTCATCCGTGTAGAAAGAATGTTGTTTTATCTTTTGTCCGTAATCCTGTCCTTCATGGTTGACTGTCAGCTTCTCGGGCAGGGAGTTCCATTCATTATGGCTTGTGAAGGTGACCAGCTTGTTGTTTTTGAAACGCTTGATGACTTTCAACAGATTGCTTACAGCATATTCCGGCATCCAGGCCGACTGGGTAGTAGGTAAAGAGCCTGTGGTATTCAGCGTCAAATCATTCCATGAAAAATCAGCCGACAAGGTATTGTTGAGGAAATAGGTCTTTTCATTGACTTCGTAAGAAAACTTCCCGGTCAAGGCATTGCGGTGCGACAGTGAGTTCTTGTCTTCAAGAATAATCTTGTCGCCTGATTCCAGGAAATAGGTCGTCGTGCTTGTTTCTTGTGCAGAAATACGGTCATGGTTATAGTCAATCTGGGCTTTGAACTCCCCTCCATTTTTTGTTTTGAGGAGGTGGCTGGAAGATACCATCCACGAACGGTTAAAGTAGCTTCTGTTCTGTTGCAAGTTAGGGGTAGCCAGAGTGGACAAGGATATATACCCGTCTAATTCCTCCTCCGATTTCTCAGAAGTGAAGTCCAAAAGCTCATCTGAAAGATTCAGCCCGGTGTTGTTCCCTTTAAACGTAGTTATCATCTGGTACTTTCCTGTGACCATCATGGTAAAGATGTCCCCCTGCCAAAGCGCCCCTTCCGGTTGTTCAGACCAGCCGCCACCCAATGTGCCGTGAACAAGAAAAGTCGCTTTCGCGCTGTTTTTCATCTTCAGATTGATGGCTGCCTGGTCTGAAAAACTCAGTCCACGTAACACCTGCATGGGCTGATGGTTTTCCATGACCTCCACGGCGCCGATGTCATCGTAAGCGATGCCGTTTGTCGCAATGCCGTATTTCCCGCCCAAGAGGTCGTTGCCCTCAATGTAGAACTTGTTGATATCTATGCCTTGATATTGTATTTTCCCATTCTTTGCCACGTCGATGCCGGGCATACGTTTCAGCACATCGCCGATGCTCCGGTCCTGTTTTTGGGCAAAACTGCCCACGTTATAGGTTATCGTGTCCCCGCTCTCCCGGATGCGGTCGGCTTTGACGGTTACTTCCTGTAATTGGAAAGCCCCTTCTTCCATCCTTATTACGATGGGTTTGCCATCAAGCACCAAAGGGGCGGAATAGGTGCGGTATCCTATGATGGTGACATGGATGGTAAGATTTTCATTTGTCGAGGGCGGCATGATGGAGAATCGTCCATTGGCATCAGTCACTCCGTAGGCCAACAACTTCCCTTCGGCATTTTTTAAAAGGACATTGGCACCCGCTATCGGAGATTGGTCGGATGCCTGGACGACTGTACCGGTAACTGGATTACCCGCAAAGCAGTCCAGCCATATTGTCATTGCTAATAGGATTGTTAATAGCAGTCTCATATCAAGATGTTTTGTTTTTATTCCCGTTTACTTATGCGGATAGTCTCTTTCTTGAAAATCATATTGTGCTTTTGAAGGAACACTCTGTGTACCATTGCCATGCAAGGCACTCATTTTGAATGTGAAATCGCCTTGGATATATTCCTTATACATCTTCTGTAGATATTCCTGTCTTGACTTCAGTGTATAAGGTTTGTTTCTGACATATAGCCTTATACCCACGGGTTGCAGGTTTTTGGTGTAAAGCCCGACCGCCTTGTAGGCATAATGCTTTTTACTATCCCATGCTTCCAAGACAAGACCGGGTAATCCAAACAGTTTCCAAGGCCCTTCATTGATAGGTATGTCGGTTGAAAACCAGGCATACCATTGGCGCCCTCTAAAATCGCATGAGGCAAGCTGACAGCTATACCCCATGACTTCTTTCGTTTCCGACAGAATTTGCCATGCCGGCATTTCCGTGGGTTCTGTGTACGAATAGGCTTCACCTCCCATCTTTCGGTAAACCATCGTTTCGCCATCGTTGATATTGCGAAAAAGATATTCACGCTCCAGCCCTCCAAGCGGCTTGTACTCTGACTGTCCGGGTGGATTCATTTCCCTATAGAGTTTCTCATGAAGCTCAAAGTTCGTTTGCAATAGTGAATCTGCCCACATCCTTTTAGTTGGATAAAACATAGCTGAAGTTTTACCAACCCTCAAAGTCATGGGGTCGGAATAACTCCGGTTTTCCAACGTGTCCGCCACCGAAATTTTCATATAATGGACTTCTAAAATGGCGGGTTCCTTGTCTTTTATGATTTGTGCAACCCCATCCAATGTCACGAACAGCGACAGGCATAAACTAAGATATCTCCTTATACGCATAGCCTATCATTGTTTGAAATCAGGTTCTAACCCGTCCAGGTAACGGGTATCCTCCCCACTTTCCGGAATATTAGTTCCCATTTCTGCATTAAAAATGGCGTGCAGATTCTTCAGATACTGATGTCGCTTCCGCAAGAATGTAATCCGGTCTGTCTTTTTACCGTTATCCAGCCAATCCTTTTTAAGTGTCTGTCTGGATACCAACCCCGTCAAGCGAAAAGAAAACAAATTGTCCTTGTCTCTCGCTTCGAGAATAAGTCCGGGAAGCCCACAGAATACCCAGGGACCATCACTGAAAGGCAGGTCGGGTGAAAACCAGACCACCCATTCCCTGCCATGATAGCGGCAAGTCGCTTGATAGGATACCAAACCGTTTATGTGTTTCGTAGAATCGCATATCTGCCAGTTGAACTCACTCCTGGAGGTGGTATATTCATAAATGTCGTTGTCTATGAGGTCTTTCACACGAATGGCATCAGAACCATTGCACTTGGTCACCATAAATTTGCTGCGTTTATGAGGAAAAGATGTAGCATTAGTTCCATCTTTTGCGATAGCTGCAGAGAAAAGTTTTCCCCAAACAGCCCAACCATTGGGCGTATTTTTCAGGGAATCCGTATAATAGGTATAATAACTGAAACAAAAAGAGCTGTTTTTAGATATTTCCAAATAAAGAATGTCTTCTCCTTTGATTGAATGGATACTGTCTTTTGGTGTATTCAAAATTATAGATTGCTCTATATGTTCTGTTTGAGTTCTCTGCTGACAATTTGATAGCAAACATACAAATTGTAATCACAAATAATATTCTTTTCATGATGTTTAATTGTTAGTTCACTTACCTGTACAATGTTTGAGCCACCCATAAGTAGCACCTTCAAGAGAGCCTTCCGTTTGGTTATCAGCATCTTTAAAGACTGCCTTGAGTCGAGCGCAAGATTCTTCTACGCTTATAGAACTTCCACCCAAAAGATTAAGCAATTCATCGCTTGATAATTGTTTCATGGTTATAACTTATTATAATGATCCTACTTCTTATATGCTTTTCGGTTGCGCGCCTTTACAGTTTGGTCTGTCGATGCTCTCAATGCCAATCTTGGAGTATCTATTATGAATTCACTGGCAAAGATAAAAAATATATATAATGGTCGTTATATTTATATGCTTTTTATTTGCTGATTGTGTCTTTGACATAGCTTGCTTTTGATTGTTTATAGTAACAACTAATATAAATATATGATTATTAATAATTTATATTATATCCAAACAGATGCTTTATATTTTCCATATATAACGATTATTATATTATAAAATATGTAATTCAACTTCACAATAAAACTCAACCGATAGACGTTTATGTAAATCTTAAAGAGACATCTTTATTTTTACTCATAAAAGACAGGCATGTCCTAAAACAACAGTTCCTTTGTATTCTCATAAATCGCCTACATTGCGTCTGATTTGCTACTTCATACTATATAAATTAACTCTTTAAACCCTATTATAGGGCTTAGAGATTTAGATAGTGTTTGGAATACTGGTGTCATTGTGGGCTTTGGCCGACCTGGCAGTCACCCTGTGGGTCAGCCGCAAACTGGGTATGGATAATCTCTTGAACGACGATGTGCGGACGGTTGCCGCAAAGATTGCCGGTTATCGAAAATTTTACGCGGGGATGCTTATGGTCAGTATGATACCTTTTGTGGTTATGTTCATCTATATGTTCACGTATTTGTACGACCCCGGGCTGATGACCCTGCTGCCGTACAGCTCATCACAGTGTCAGGCGTTGTTTTTATAGCCTTGGCCATCGTAATAGGAGTGCATCGGTATAAAAAGCACGTAGAAAGGTGCAAGGAACTGTTAGAGCAGTTCGATGAACACTAATGGATTCTGATATTCTCTCTTAATTTTCTACCATCCATTTGTCTATGCCCCTCGCTTCTTTGCTAAAATTTACTCCTATCTTATACAGTTTCCGTGAATCGGCGGCAAAGGGCAGGGCATACTGCTTGTCGTCAATCTGCTGCAAGGCTTCCTCGGCGGTTCCGTCCAGCTTGAATTCCATCACGTAGATGTACTTATCGGTTTTCACCACCATGTCGATACGGCCTTTCGAGGTATGATATTCCGCCTGCGTATAGAAACCCAATAGCTTGAACACGATGAAAAGTACGTTCTGGTAATGCAGTTCCAGGTCTCGTGCCAGTTCGTAGGGAGTGTCGGCAAAGAAACTTTGCAGGCGGCTCAGGAAGGCATCCACATCACCCTTGCGGACATCCTTCACGAAACTCATGATTTCGAAAGACGGGTTTCCGGTTTCTAGGTGGGCATAGCAGGGCAACAGGAATTTGGTGAATCCTTCTTCCACTTCCTTGTTGGGAAAGCCCAAGTAATAGACCTTGAACTCCTTGTCATATCCCTTGATGGTGAGGTAACCGCTTTGATAGAGAATAGGTACGGGGTCGGAGTACATCGTGTCAATGCCGCCCAATGAATCAGCCGAAGCCATTTCTTCGGTCAGTCGGTGCAGGTCGTAACGGCTGTGCTTGAGCAGTTCGACCAGGAAGGTGGGCGTGCCGGTTTCGAACCAGTAGCTGCCGAACTTCATTTCCGCAAATGTGTTCAGCAGGCTGAAGGGATTGTAGATGTCGTCGCTGTTTTCCACGAAGTGATAGCCGTCATACATTTCTTTCAGGGCCGCCTTGGCTTCTTCTTCGGTCATTCCGTTCTTTTCTCCCAGTTCGATGATTTCTTCTTGGAAGTTGTGGTACAATTCCTTTTCGGTAATGCCGCACAAGTTGGCAAAGCGGTCAGACATAGAAATGTCCATCAGATTGTTCAAGTCGCTGAACACGCTGACTTTGCTGAACTTGGTGACTCCGGTCAGCAGGGCGAACTTGATGTAGCGGTCGCAGCTCTTCATCACGCCATAGAAGGCTTTCAGCGTATTGCGGTAGTCGGTCAGCAGTTCCTCGTTGCCGATAGCCTGAAGCATCGGCTTGTCGTACTCGTCGATGAGGATGACTACGTTGCGGCCCCATTGCATTGCTGCCCGCTGAATCACTCCTTGAAAGCGCAATGACAGGCTTGTTTCACTGGGGCGGGTTCCGTACAGCGCTTCCCAAGCACACAAGGCATCGTTGAGAATGTTGTACAGGCTTTCCGAGTTGCTATATTTCTGGGCGTTCAAATCCAGATGCAGAATCGGATACTCTATCCATTCTTCCTCCAGTTTTTCGACGGCAAGCCCTTCGAACAGTTCTTTCTTCCCTTGGAAATAAGCCTCTAAGGTGGAAACAAGCAGACTCTTTCCGAACCGACGGGGGCGGCTTAGGAAATAGTATTGTCCCGATTTCACTAAGTTGTAAATCAGTGCTGTCTTGTCAATATAGCAGTAATTCCCGCTGCGTATTTTCTCAAAGCTCTGTATGCCTACCGGATAGTTCTTTTTCATCATCGTTTTGGATTTAATGGTCGGTGAACGTTGGTTTCACAAAGGTAGTGATTTTTATTGCATACACAAAAGTATTATAGACTTACTCATTTCAGAACTACCCTGTAGGGTAGTGGAAAAGTCTCGCGAAGTATGGAACTTTGCAGCAGAAAACTAAAAAACTATGGCATCAATAATTTCTTATATAAATCTCTCTTGGGCAGTTGTGGGCATCATCGACAAAGATGTCCACAACTCCCTTCAATCCATGAAGCGTCCAGACGAACCGATAGAAGTTACCATTGAAAGGTATGTCATCGGTTATCTGCTCTTCTGGCATATTGCATACATAAGCAGACATTCTATAAACAAAGAAACATTTCAGAGACTTTTTGAAAGACTTCCCCAAAATTTTCATCACCAAAGTGTTTCGATGATGTAAGGGATAAATTGAAATAAATTTAATAAATTAGTAATAAGCTATGAGAAAATTAATTTGCAAAGTTGGACTACTATGTGTAGTGTTATTGGGAATGATGGGTAAGAGTTTTGCACAGTCTTTTTCTGTGCAACGTATCGGTGAAGGGAAACAAGCAATAATTCTGATTCCCGGATTTGCTTGTTCAGGAGATGTATGGAATCAAACAGTTGATAGCCTGCGTAGCAATTATACATGTTATATTTTAACTATGCCAGGTTTTGCTGGGACTGCGTCAGAAGCAAACCCTTCCTTTGACAATTGGACAAAACAAATTGCTGATTTTATCCATAATGAAAAGATAGAGAAACCTATACTGATAGGTCATAGTATGGGTGGTGGTTTAGCATTGAACATTGCTTCAACCCAAGCAAATCTGGTAAGGAGTATTGTTGTCGTTGATGCACTCCCTTGTCTGACGGCTATTTATAATCCAAATTTCCAGTCAAGGAAAATATCGGACGATGAATTTGCAAAAGCGGGAGCCCAACTCCTAGGGATGGGGGAGGAACAGTTCCGCAGACAAGCTTATATCAGCGCTGTATCCTTAACAACAGATTCCCTTCGTTATGATGAGCTTGTCAAATGGAGTTTGACTTCTGACAGGCAAACTTATGCTAAGATGTATTATGATTATTCCAATGTAGATTTAAGACCTGCCATCAAGAATATTTCAGTACCGACGTTGGTGTTATTGGAACATCCGTTTAAGAAAATAGCCCCAATTGTTGAGCAGCAGTTTGGTAACCAGCCGAACTTTAGACTGGAATATGCGGGTAAAGGACTGCATTTTATTATGTTTGATGATTGGGAATGGTATATACAACAAATTATGGACTTTATAAATAACTGATTTTAAGTGAGATTATCATAAATGGATTCGTAAAGGAGGAAACCAGAAAAGAAAATGAACCAATGGAACAATACATTCAGTTTACCTAAGGATTTTCAGTTGAACATAGATTTGGAGATATCCATACGAGGAAAAGACGGCAGCTACCGTATAATTGAACCAGGCAGTTCGGTAAATATTTCCTTATATAAAGGATTTTGGGATGGAAAACTGTCCGTGCAACTGCAAGCCAATGACATCTTCAATACTTCATCCTCAGACATACTGATGTACAGCAGTAACCGAATTACAATACTTCAGCCAGAATCACGTCGCAGTTTCGGTATGACAGTACGATACAAATTCAACACAACAAAGAGTAAGTATAAAGGAACCGGAGCTGGAGACAGCTAGAAAAAACCGTATGTAACTTATGACAACATCCATTTCTTTTATAAATCTCTCTTGGGCAGTTGTGGGCATCATCGACAAAGATGTCCACAACTCCCTTCAATCCATGAAGCGTCCCAACGAACCGATAGAAGTTACCATCGAAAGGTATGTTGTCGGTTATCTTGTCTTCTGGCATATTGCCTATATTGATAAAGAAAAGATAAACAGATGTGACGATGAGAAGGTCATCGAACTTGGACGGAAGAAACTGGAGGAATACATTACCTCACATCCATCTATAGCTACTTTGCCGAAGTTCTACATCGTGTTTCTAAATCAGCCTCATATTGGCTGCGATGCCCACGGCCTCAGTGATGTTTTCTGCGTGTAGTTTCTCGAAAAGTTTCTTCTTGTGAAACTTGACGGTATTGGCATCAATGAAGAGAGTTTCTCCAATCTCTGTGTTCGACAGTCCTTTAACGGAGAGCTGGAGAATCTCTTTTTCACGGTCGGACAGCATCAGTTCGGGTTGTTTACGCCATCGTCTGCCCTCGAACGAATAGATATACCGGTCAGTACAAGTATGGTCTGAAATAACTATATCTCCGATGTTTTTCTCCGGTGACAGTGAAACTGTACATAGAGCCAGCCAAATATCTCCCTTGTCACTTAGTAAAATGGGGGTTAGTTTGTGGTGGATAAGGTGCGAATGTTTCTCTGATGTGCGGATATGAAAGTTATACTCGATGGACAAGTCAAGTCTCTTTTCTACCGGCCGGTCATAATAGAAGCGGAATCCGGCTTCGTTGATTTCCATCAGACGGTTTATCTCGTCGGGCGGAACAACCTCGAAATAGAAGGCATAACCTTTCTGTTGCACTTCTTCCGGCGAGCGGCCGCAGAGGAAAAGCGGGTTGGACGATACGTAAAGAAAATTCTTGCGGTTATAGTCGATAATATATAGGCTATGGTTTGTATTGCGGGCCAAGGCTTCTGCCATGGCGATACAGACTCCGGTTTTGACATATTCGCAGTCGGGAATGTTCATTTGCGGGTTGATGGGATGGAAAAAGCTGTTTATATCTTTCTGCTGCATATACTTATGTTTTTAACTGCAAAATTAAGGAAAATACAGGCGATGGTAAAAACGAATTGCATGATTTCTGCTGATGAATCAAGTTTTCTTGAATGGGATAACAATAATAGAGAAGCCCGGCAAGTTCTTGCGGTGTGGCGTAAAAACATTACTTTTGTATAGCGAAATGTTTTTTAAAACCGAAGGATATGGCCGAGAAAAGTGAAAACAAGCAAGATTTGAGTTGTGTGGATTGCGGTACGCAGAACTGCAAGTACAAAGACCGCACGTATCCCGCCTTTTGCCTGACTACGAATCTGGACAAGGAAGACGAGGATTGGGCAATGGGGAAATATGATGAAGGCAGGAATCATGACATCATGGTGGCAAGCGCCGAGGTGGAATACGAAGGCTATTGCCAATGGACACGGGTGCAGGAGATTTTGGAATTTGCCCGGAAAATCGGGGCGCGGAAGATAGGCATCGCCAATTGCATCGGGCTTATCAACGAGGCACGTATTTTTGCGCGTATCTTGCGTGCCAACGGTTTCGAACCTTATTCGGTTATCTGCAAGGTGGCGGGCAAGGCGAAGTCTTCGGTAGGGATACCGAAAGAATGCGAGCGCATAGGCAGTGCCATGTGTAATCCCATCCTGCAGGCACGGCTGCTCAATCGGGCACATACTGACCTGAATGTGGTAATCGGGCTTTGCGTGGGGCACGACAGCCTGTTCTACAAGTATTCGGACGCGTATGTCACCACCCTTGTCACCAAAGACCGGGTGACGGGGAACAATCCTGCGGCAGCGCTTTATACCGCACAGTCGTATTACAAGAAGAAGTTCGGGCTGGATAAATAAGAGGTGGCATGCCGGGGAGGTAAAATGTATGGTGTGAACCTCATTCTTGCGTAATGAATATTTGCGTTTCTTTGCATAAATTTGTGCCAATTGTATGCTTTTTTTGATTTTGTTTCCGAACAAAAAGAAAAGTCAGGTTGTTGTATTCCTGAACTTAACTAAACGGCAAGATGAAAAAAAGTTTTTGGATTACATTTTTATGCAGTCTGATGCTGATGGCTTGTAGTCGGGAAGAATGGATGGATCCTTCGGGAGCGGAAGGAAACCGGATTGTGTTTGCCTTGCAACGGGCAGACTACGAGGGTGAAGATGTGTCTTCACGCCTGACAAGCAAAGACAAAATGTACGATCGTGTGGTGTTCTACGTGGCAGATGAAGCGGGTTACGTAGTTTCTAACCTGAAAGGGCTTTATGATGTGGCCGCTTCGGAGATACACATCGAGGGTTTGCAGGAAGGTGCATATACCTTGCTGGTGCTGGGCATCCGGGGAGATGCCGGACAGGATGGAGCTTCTGTCCGTGAAATAAGGCATACTGCCGACCCTTGGCTGGTGTTCCCGCCCCAATTATCTAAACCGCTTGAAGCGGACTATTTCTATTCGCAGACTTCTTTTTCCGTTAACCGGCAACCGGGTGCAGACGGAACCGAGATTATCGTTTCGGCTCCCGGGCGGATTGTGCAGCATCACATAGCCGGAAGGGTGGATTTCTCGTTCGCTTTCAATAATCCTTATGTGCGTACGGCAGTGTCGCACAAGGAAGTGAAGTGGGGAAAGGCTTCTTTTTACACCTCGTTCTCGGCCGACGGGTCGCTTTCGGGAGCGGAAGAAATGCAATTACCGGTTCTGTCGCTGGACGAACAGACTTCCTTTTGCTTCCTCCCTCTTTGCCGGGAGGTGCCTTTGCAGGGAGAAATCACCTTATTGACGCGGAACTACCGCGGACACCAGACGGAGCAACGGTACGGTTTTGGGATAGATTCGTTGGTTTCGAACCGGATAAGCAAGGTGCATACGCCGGTCGTTCATCCGGATGATGAGGCAGGCGTGATGTTTCTGACCCGCACGGCTTATGACGAAGGGAACCACTCTTTTATCTTACAGGACAACGAGCGGAAAGAAGTGTACACCGATGTGAAACAACGTTCGTTTGACACATCGCAACCCTTGCAGTTGGCATTGACGGACGACGGACATCTGCACGTGCGCTTCTACTCGCCTCGTGCATTGGCCGATGTGACGATACGTGCCCGTTTTCCGGCTACGGGCGGTGAGTATATCGACCTGGCTTATTTTGACAGCATTCCGGCTTTTGCCGATTTCTACGGCGAGGTGCCCTTGTTCCAGACGGAACGGATGTATCTCACCGAGTCGGGAAAATGGCTCAGACTTTCCCGGCAGGCCTTGGATGCGGTGCGGGATGCCGAATTGAAAGTGTTGTCGGGCGATGCTTATTGGCAAAAGCTGCAGGATATCCGTCACGGATGGAATATCTCTTTCAATCTGTATGGCGGCAATCCCGACCTGCCCGACGGGGGACCGGTGGGCAACTGGATGGGTATCCGTCCCGTACATTGCCGTGAGGCCGTGGCGTTTTTCCTTAATTTCACTTATATGATTGATATGCAGGAGCACGAAGAGATTTTGCGTGCCAACGAAGACCGTTTGTATGGCAACGGGGGAGTGACCGACAAGGTGACTGCCGAGACGGTCTTGCAACAGATGAGGCAACCCCGTTCGTTACGGGTGGGACTGGTGTACACCGGCAATCGGGTGCTCGGTCTGGGTGGAGGAGATGTGTTCGGGGCATACCAGGGAGCTTGGTTGGAACACTATTCCAGCACTTATGCTTGTGAAATTATGTTCCACGAATTGGGGCATGTAATGGGGTATAGCCATGATAGTTCATTCACTTACGGACCGTGGGCACAGGAACTGATGAACCGTTTTTACGTGGACCATCTGTATCTGATGCCTATCGATTCGCCCGATTACCTGCAAAGCAAGCGGAACCCGAACCTATATGAGGAATAATCAAGAGTTATTAAGTAAAGGCTTATTGTTTTTAGCATGAAGAAAAGAGGAATAGCATGGTACGCCTGGTGCGCTTTGTTGTTTACAGGTTGCGCACAGGAGGGCAAACTGACATTGCCGACAACCAGTGACGGACACATTACGACCCGCATTGTGGTAGACGGGCTGGAAGGAGGAAACGCTTCGGGAACGGACGCGCAAATCGTGACCCTGCAAGGATATCGTTTCGAAGAAGAGGTGTTGAAGGAGGTCATCACTTCCTTCCGGCAAGGGGCGGACGGGGTGTACACGTTTTATCCAAACCGTAAGGCAGGCGAAATCTGTCTGCTGGCAAATGCCGGAGAGGTGGAAGGTCTGCAAGGTGTATTGCCCGAGCTGACAACGAAAGCTGAATTCCTGAAAATAAGTGCCGGAGTTTCGGATTTGGTGTCCGAGGAGGGATATATGGCGATGAGCGGCCGGATACAATTAGACGGTGTTTCGCCGGCAGTTGTAGAAACAACGTTGAGACGCAGTGTGGCACGGATAGATTTGTCATCTTTCGATAAAGGAGTGGAAGTGCACCGGGTGACAGTGTCCGGCATTTACCGGCAGGGATACCTGAACGAGCGCGGAAAGACAGAGACTCCGGCAGGCACTCCGACCGATGTGTTTCGAAAAGAATATACCGGATTCAGTAATCGGAGCGAATGTCTGCTTTATTTACCCGAACAGGCGAACGACAATTTGCAGGTGGAAATACTGGTCTCGTCCGATGGGGCACAACATCTCTTGAGAACTTCGTTGCCCGACGTTATCCGGCGGAATACGGTCTATACGCTTTCGGTTTACGGAAGAGGAGGAGGTCTGTCGGTAGGGATAGCCGAGGGAGATTGGGAAGCGGGCGAACAGGTGGAATCCGGTCGGGTTCCAAAAGCCTTGGTTGATGTGGAAGCTTCCGGTCTGGCGGAAGGTGTCCGTGTGAATCCTGCCTGTGACAGTGTCTTTATCCCGTATGTACAGACTGATTCACGCTTGGTATTGCTGGGTGAGGAAGGGACGGAAGTGGTCGTGGAAGGACAAGTGGACAAGGTGACTGTGCAGCCCGTTTCCGGAAGAGGATTGCAACCGATAGCAAGTGTTTCCATATCGACCGGTATACGGATGCCGGGAACCGAGACGGAATACATTTATCTGGAAGTGTACCGGCAGCAGATTCATCAAGGCAGGGTGGTCTTGGTGTTCGAGCCTAGTCCTATCCTGCTGGAAGGACAAATCAGGCTGGATAAAGAGGGTGTCTGTGATTTTGACAGTTATGTGGAAGGCGAATTGGGCAGGTTGACGTTGCCGTCCGGAAAGATTGCCGGACTGGAATTTGATGCCGGTACATCCCGTTGGATGATGTTGGTACCCGATTCGGGTGTTTATCGGATTGTCGGCGGATGGAAACCCAATGACCCGCTGGCAGACGGACGTGTGCAGGAAGGCAGGCTGGTGATTTCGGATGAGGACGGAAGAAACAAAGAAACCTATACGATACATCGGCGCAATTGGGGACTTCCGGTGGTGAATGTCAACGGAACCTGGTGGTGTAAATATAATTTGCGGGGCAATGTGAAAAGTTTCAGCGACCAAGTACAGATTGGTGCGGATCCGGCGGCGGACGCAGACTTGGCGGCTTACCTGAACGGATGTGATGAGGCGGACTTGCTGGCATTATTGGGCGACCAATATCAGGCAGGTTATCCCGACGGGTATCCGCTGAAGCATAACGGTGAAGCGTTTTATCATGAAGGTATGCGCGCTTCCGGTCAGAACTTCGGGCTGATGAATCCAGAAGAAATGGCTCCCGAAGGCTATCGGATACCTGACTATGATGACTATGCCTTTTTTGCCCAGAGTTCGAACTTCAATGTGGGCGGACAAGGGACGCGTACCTATCAGAATGCCGACGGACAGGAACTGACAATCACCGTCACCGAGCGCGAAGTGTCATTCGGAGGACATTTGTACGGGACAATCGCTTTCTATGATTTTCAGTACGAAGATGCCCATTGGGTGCTATGTGGCTTGGGTCATCAGTGGAATACCGTTCCGGGAAACATCGCCCGCATGTCGTTGTTGTTGGCTACGCATGGAAACGAATCCGGCACGTGGATGATGGAAGGCTATGCGCATACGGAAAAGCCCAACCAGAACTGGTTGAAGTATGTGCCTCACAATAATCAGAAAACACGTATTATCCGGTGCGTGAAAAAGCCAGTAGAATATATTTATGACTAGACTAAACTAAACATGATTGTTTTATGGGAAAAGGAAAACGTATGAAAAAAGTGAATGTTTTATTGATGGGAAGTCTGTTGTGTGGAACTTTTGGGGTAACGTCTTGTTCCGATTCGGAGCATCCGGATAATGTGGGGAATGGAACGATGCCTCTTGTACAGGCAAAGATTGCCGCTTACGAGATGCAAGGGACGGAGCTGGAAGGCGAAAACAAGGTGGAGCATATACAAGCTTGTCAGTTTATTGACGGGACATTGGCGAAAGTGTACGATGATCTGCATTTCGACGGGGCGACATGCGCTTTCCAATTGACCGATTACAAAGGGTCGTTGTATGTGTTGGCGAATACAGACGGGCTGATTGACCTGCAAGAGTTGCATGACCGCCGCATTACCGAAGACGAGTGGAAGCGGACGGTAGTGGAATTGAAAGAGGAAAAGGAGGCACACTTTTTCAGCGGCAGCCTGAACCTGGACGAAAAGAATAAGGCGCAAACCGTACTGCCTTTGTCCATCAAGCGTGGAGTGGCACGTTTCGACATCGATATACAGACTGTAGGTAAGGCGTCAATCAAGAGTCTGACGTTGAAGAACATGGCTCGTTCGGCTTACCTCTTTTCGCAGGAAGCGTCTCATTCGCCCACGGGAGTAGAGCGCAGGGATACCACGGTGGTATTTTCACAATCGCTTACGACAGATACCCAAGGTGTGCTTTATGTGTATGAACAGGAGAATAACGGGATAGAGGTAAGCGTCACCGTAGTTATTGATGGTGAGGAAAAAAACTTGACCAAGGTGCTGGCAGAACCTCTCCGTCGGAATACCATCAATACAATTATTATTCGTAAGGATGATATGAACGTAAATCTGAATGTGGCATTTGACGAATGGGAGCAAGGTAGCGATACCGAGTTGGAAGTGAAACAACGTTCTTAATTCTGGCAAAGCGATGAAGATACCTTTTTTATATTATATAGGAATGACAGGTGCACTGTTGGCAGGTACGGCTTGCTCTGATGACTTGGGACAGGAATCGGTGCCTGCGGCAGATGCGCTGTCATTGCATATCGGCTGGGAGCCGTTCGCAGTTTCGGGTAGTCCTGTATCGCTTCCTGGAGAAAATGATATTGCATCAATGAAGGCATATCATTTCGAGGAAGGCATTTTACATAAGGTGTACGAGCCTCTTGCCGTTTCGGACGATAGTTACCGTCTGCCGCTCGATCGTCTTTCAGGTACGCTTTATGTGGTGGCAAACGCGGATGTCTTATCTGAAACGGGCAAGACACAGGAGACCGATTGGGTGCAGACAGTGCTGACGGCAGACAGACCGGCTGCATCGAATTACTTTACAGGGAAAGTCGACTTGGCATCCGGTGTGAAGGATGCTGCTCAGGTGCCGCTGACTTTGAACCGAGGCGTTGCACGACTTGATTTCCGTATTGCAGTGAGCGGTGAGGCGGTTGAAGTCAGTCATTTCGTAGTCAGCCAGGCGGCACGGCAAACATACTTGTTTCCCTCCGCAGAAGTGCGTTCTCCGGAGGGAGTAGCTAAGGGCGACTATACGATTTGTACTCCTGATGCTCCCTTGCTTCATGATTCGTTGGGAGTAATGTATTTGTACGAGCAGGTAAACCCCGACTTGTCGGTGAGTGTGGAGGCGATGATTGACGGAAAGTCTTACTCCTTTCGCCAGTCGCTTCCCGATGTTATCCGCCGCAATACGGTGTATGCGGTTGTTTTACGGAAAGACGTGCTTGACGTCGATGCTCGGTTGACGGTGGAGGCTTGGGGTGAAGGAGGAAACACCGGCTTGTATCCCGACTTTACGCATCGCCCGTCGGTAGATGTGGCAGCATCGGAGTTGCCCGAAGATGTAGAAGTGTCATCAGAGAAAAATGCAGTGACTTTGTCGCATCACGCGGCTGACTTGGTGCTAGCTGTGACGTGCGATGATGAACTGGAACTTCTTCCGCTAGGTCCTGCTTCGACCTTGACGGTGGAGGCTCTTCCTCTTGAAGGAGCATTTGGCGGTACACAGCGTTTCCGTATCCATAAGCCGCTCTATCCGCCTTGCCGACCTTCGGTTGAAGTGCCGCTCTGCTTCCGGCGTAAGGGGATGAAGCATGTCTATCCCGAAGACGTAATCACGCTGTGTCTTGACGCGAATCCCAGCCTCCTATCAGGCAAAATAAGCTTTGACGTGAACGATTATGCCTTCGACTTCGACAGTTATGTGGATAATGAGTTGGGCGTGTTCACTTTGCCATCCGATAAGGAGCTGGTGGTAGAATACGGCGAGGGGGAAGATCCGTGGATAAAGATAGAGTCTGCAGTCGGTGAAGGTGTCTGCAGGGTGTTGGCAGGATGGCGTCCGAATGACCCCACTGCAGACGGACACAGGCAGGAAGCTACACTGGTGATACGCAATCGGACAGACGGAGCGGCACGGGAAGAATATACCGTGTCACGCCTTAACTACGGACTTCCGGTGACATGGTTTCACGGCATCTGGTGGTGTAAGTACAACGCGCGTGGCAATTCCCGTTCGTTCGATGACCAGGTGTTGTCGGCTGCCGACCCGGCACGGGAAGCCGGACAGACCCTTTTCCAATATTTGGAATCGTGCCCTCCTGAAGCCTTTTTCGACTTGTGGCAATGGGCATACCAAGGAGATAGCGGACAAGGGATGAGGGTGATTGACTGTGATGGTGTGGCTGTGATGGACGGCTACAACGGCAACAACTCGGTGCACATTAACCGCCTGCCTGCCGACGCATTGTCGCCCGCAGGCTATGAGTTGCCTTCGATGGAAGATTTCAACCGCATCTTTGATGCCACAGGAACGGTGTGGGTGATGTGGGATGGGATACATACTCTGAAGACTCCTTGGGAAGGTCATGATAAAGTGAAGCGTTTGCAGAAGAGGCGTAATGATGTGACTGTAGGTGGTACTCTTGCCTTGCCCGACCTGATTACCATCGAGATGTCCAGTCCCGACTTCCCTGAGCACGAACCTATCGTATGGTATGGCGTGAGTGCGCAATGGAACGATGCGGGCATTTATCATGGACATTACAACAATATGCTCTTCGGTGTCTGCTCGCCCGAAGGTTCGGGCTGGTATATATCGGGAGGAATGAGTAACCTCTATCTGCATAAAAATGGTGCCGGCACGAAGGATACCCGCATTCTCCGTTTCCGCAAGTCGCCGGTGGAATATGTGTACTGATTGAGAGGAAGTAATGTCGGTGATGCACTGGCAGGTAAACGCGGATTGGCGCAGCCTCACGTAGAATAAAATCTGCGTGTGGTTGCATCAATCCGCGTCTTTGTCTTTGCCAGATTTTTCATCATTTAGGTATGGAATGCAACTGTTTATTCACAAGTTTTCCTCAGGTGTTGAAAAGAAGTTTATTGCAAGATAAGGCAGTCTGGGCTCCAATTGCCTGCTTGAGAATCATTACTTACCCTTAATCCGTTGCAGGTAAAGCGATTTCTTACTATCTTTGCGCGTCGATAACTAAAAGATAATAATATCAATTACAACACAATATCACTATGGAATATAATTTCAGAGAGATCGAAAAGAAATGGCAACAAAGGTGGGTGGAACAGAAAACCTACAAGGTTACCGAAGATGAATCGAAGCAGAAGTATTACGTGTTGAATATGTTCCCTTATCCTTCCGGAGCCGGGCTGCACGTAGGTCACCCGCTGGGATACATTGCCAGCGATATCTATGCAAGATACAAACGCCTGCAAGGCTTCAACGTGTTGAACCCGATGGGATATGACGCTTACGGACTTCCCGCAGAGCAATATGCCATTCAGACAGGACAACACCCTGCCATCACGACACGGAACAACATCAACCGCTACCGTGAACAGCTGGACAAGATAGGCTTCTCATTCGACTGGGACCGCGAAGTGCGTACCTGCGACCCTGCCTATTATCATTGGACACAATGGGCTTTCCAGAAAATGTTCAACAGCTTCTATTGCAATTCCTGCGGCAAGGCACAGCCCATCGAAAAGCTGATTGAGCATTTCGAGAAACAAGGCACCGAGGGACTGGACGTAGCTTGTACCGAAGAATTGAGCTTCAGTGCCGACCAATGGAAAGCCATGGACGAAAAGCAGCAACAGGAAACCCTGATGAACTACCGCATCGCCTACCTGGGCGAAACAATGGTGAACTGGTGTCCGCAACTGGGTACGGTGCTGGCAAACGATGAAGTGGTAGACGGCGTAAGCGAACGGGGCGGTTATCCGGTGGTACAGAAAAAGATGCGCCAATGGTGTCTGCGTGTATCGGCATACGCCGGACGTCTGCTCGACGGACTGGAAACCATCGACTGGACCGACTCTCTGAAAGAAACCCAACGCAACTGGATTGGCAGAAGCGAAGGTACAGAAGTACGCTTCAAGGTGAAAGACAGCAATTTGGAATTTACTATCTTCACCACCCGTGCCGACACCATGTTCGGTGTCACCTTCATGGTACTGGCTCCCGAAAGTGAACTGGTGCCCCAGGTCACTACCGAAGCCCAGCGTGCTGAAGTGGAAGCCTATCTGGACCGGACAAAGAAACGTACCGAACGCGAACGTATCGCCGACCGTCGCGTGACAGGTGTATTCAGCGGTTCGTATGCCATCAACCCGTTCACGGGAGACGCCGTACCTATCTGGATAAGCGATTATGTATTGGCAGGTTACGGAACCGGAGCCATCATGGCAGTGCCGGCACACGACAGCCGCGACTATGCTTTCGCCAAACATTTCAACCTGCCTATCGTTCCGCTGGTAGAAGGATGCGATGTATCGGAAGAAAGCTTCGATGCCAAGGAAGGCATTGTATGCAACTCACCGAAAGCCGGTGTCACACCGTATTGCGACCTGAGTCTGAACGGGCTGACCATCAAGGAAGCCATTGCAGCCACAAAGAAATATGTAAAAGAACATAACCTGGGCCGCGTGAAAGTGAATTATCGCTTGCGCGACGCCATTTTCTCACGCCAGCGTTACTGGGGCGAACCGTTCCCCGTGTACTACAAGGACGGAATGCCTTATATGATAGACGAAAGCAAACTTCCGCTGGAACTGCCCGAAGTAGACAAGTTTTTGCCTACCGAAACGGGTGAACCACCGTTGGGACACGCTACCCGTTGGGCTTGGGACGTGGAAAAAGGCGAAGTGGTAGAGAATACGAAGATTGACAATGTAACCGTATTCCCGCTCGAACTGAATACGATGCCGGGATTTGCCGGATCGAGCGCTTACTACCTGCGCTACATGGATCCGCACAACGACCAGGCGCTGGTATCGGAAAAGGCAGACCGCTACTGGCAGAACGTCGACCTCTATGTGGGAGGTACCGAACATGCGACGGGACACTTGATATACTCGCGTTTCTGGAACAAATTCCTCTTCGACCTGGGTGTCAGCATCAAGGAAGAACCGTTCCAAAAGCTGGTGAACCAAGGAATGATTCAGGGACGAAGCAACTTCGTTTACCGTATTAAGGACACCAATACCTTCGTATCACTCGGTCTGAAAGACCAATACGAAGTAACTCCGCTTCACGTGGATGTTAACATCGTTTCGAATGATGTGCTCGACATCGAAGCCTTCAAGAACTGGCGTCCCGAATACAATAACGCCGAATTCATCCTCGAAGACGGGAAGTATATCTGTGGCTGGGCAGTAGAAAAAATGAGTAAGTCGATGTATAATGTGGTAAATCCCGACATGATTGTCGAAAAATACGGAGCCGATACCTTACGTATGTACGAAATGTTCCTCGGCCCGGTAGAACAATCGAAACCTTGGGACACAAACGGCATCGACGGCGTTCACCGCTTCCTGAAGAAACTGTGGAACCTCTTCTACGGACGTCAGGGCGAATTTCTTCCGGCCGAAGGTACAGCCGGCAAAGAAGAGCTGAAGTCTATCCACAAGCTCATCAAGAAAGTGACGGGCGACATCGAAGCGTTCTCGTACAACACCTCCATCAGCGCCTTCATGATTTGTGTCAACGAACTGACTGCCTTGAAGAGCCATAACAAGGAAGTGCTGACCGACCTGGTTATCCTGATAGCTCCCTTCGCCCCGCATCTGGCAGAAGAATTATGGGAAGCATTAGGACATGATACCACGGTATGCGATGCCCAATGGCCTGCGTGGAACGAAGATTACCTGAAAGAAGACACAGTAAAATACACCATCTCATTCAACGGTAAGGCACGCTTCACGATGGAATTTCCTGCCGATGCCGACAACGATACCATCCAGGCTGCGGTAATGGCGGAAGAGCAATCACAGAAATGGATTGACGGAAAGACCCCGAAAAAGGTCATCATCGTTCCGAAGAAAATCGTAAACATCGTATTATAACCATTCAAAAAAGAAGGTCGTCATAAGCAATTGAACACAGAGATACGGAGACACAGAGAATATAAATAAATATAAAACTCTGTGTCTTTGTGTCTCTGTGTTCAGAAAACATGTTGACACACCTTCTTTCAATCAATTGCCTATGGAATCAACAATCATCAAAAAAATCAGCCGCGAGTCGAAAGACTACATTGCCATCACTTTCGGGTTGGTGCTTTACTCGCTGGGATGGGCCCTGTTTCTGCTTCCCTACCAGATTACCACGGGAGGCGTGACAGGTATCTCCGCCATCATTTATTATGCGACAGGTGTTGAAATCCAGGTGTCCTATTTCATCATCAACGCCGTTTTTCTCGGCTTTGCCTTAAAGATATTAGGACCTAAATTCAGCGTAAAGACTATTTATGCCATCTTTATGCTGACTTTCCTGCTTTGGTTCTTCCAGTGGATACTGAAAGACGACAACGGCCATCTGCCCCAGCTCCTCGGACCGGGACAAGACTTTATGGCATGCGTCATCGGTGCGGGAATGCTGGGATTCGGCGTAGGCATCGTGTTCTGCAATAACGGCAGCACGGGCGGTACCGACATCATCGCCTGGATTATCAATAAATACAAAGACGTCACCCTGGGCAGAATGATGATGTATTGCGACATTGTCATCATTTCGTCGTGCTATTTCATCTTCCACGACTGGCGCCGCGTGCTCTTCGGCTTCTGTGTGCTGTTCATTATGAGCTTTGTTATCGATTACGTCATCAACAGCGCACGCCAGTCGGTACAATTCCTCATCTTCTCGCGCAAGTATGAAGAAATAGCCGAAGGAATCTCCACCCAGATAGACCGAGGGGTCACTCTGCTCGACGGAACAGGCTGGTACAGCAAGCAAGACATCAAAGTGGTTGTCGTACTGGCAAAGAAAACCCAGTCACTCGACATCTTCCGCCTGGTGAAAGACATCGACCCCAACGCCTTCATCTCGCAAAGCAACGTGGTAGGCGTCTACGGCGAAGGGTTCGACAAACTAAAAGTGAAATAGAATATAGAAGTTAGAGAAGTTAAAGAAGTTATCACTCGCTTCGCTCGTTAGAAGTTAAAGCCAATAGTTTTGTTGATTTTTATACTCTAACTTCTTTAACTCCTATAACTTCTTCAACTCCTAACTATTATACTTTAACTTCTTTAACTTCTCTAACTTCTTTAACTCCAAAAAAATGAAACATCAACTCGTTTTCGCAACCAACAACGCCCACAAGCTGGAAGAGGTACGCGCCATCCTGGGCAATCAGTTCGACATCCTCAGCCTCAACGACATCCATTGCTACGCTGACATCCCCGAAACAGCCGATACACTGGAAGGCAACGCCCGCCTGAAAGCCCGATACATCTATGAACATTACGGAATGGACTGCTTTGCGGACGATACCGGACTGGAAGTGGAAGCACTCGGCGGAGCGCCGGGCGTCTACTCGGCACGCTATGCCGGCGGTGAAGGGCACGACTCGGAAGCCAATATGCGCAAACTGCTCGCCGAACTGGAAGGAAAAGACAACCGACGCGCACAGTTCCGTACCGCCATCTGCCTTATCGAGGGAGGTGAAGAACATCTATTCGAAGGCATTGTGCGAGGCAGTATCATCGAGGCACGCCGCGGCACGTCGGGCTTCGGCTACGACCCTGTATTCATTCCCGAAGGATATTCGCAGACCTTTGCCGAAATGGGAAATGAAGAGAAAAACCGGATAAGCCACCGCGCGCGAGCCGTGCAGCAACTTGCCGGTTACCTGAAGTAGGCTTTATCATTCTGATAAATTGAATCTACAATATTTGCGCATTATCGCAAAACTGCTTATTAAAAAATCATCACAAATGATAAGAAAATCAGATTCCTATCATTTGTGGTGATTTTTTATGAGGGTTATTTAAATAGCTCAGCCAGTTTTTCAGCTAAAGCTTCTCCACGCAGGTTGTCGGCTACCATTTTCCCTTCGGCGTCAATCAGGTACATGGTGGGGACGGCTCTCACTTTATACAGCTTGGCAACTCCTGTCTCGTCCAGGAAATTAGGCCATTTCAGTTGTTCTTCCTTGACGGCTTTTTCCCAGTCGGCTTTCTTTTTGTCGATGGAGATGCTTATCACTTCAAATCCTTTGGCTGCATATCGGGCATAGAGTTTCTTGATGTTCGGGATTTCCTTGCGGCAGGGATTGCACCACGATGCCCAAAAATCAATCAGGATGTATTTCTTGCCCTGACAAAGTTCTTGCAGACTGATTTCCTTTCCGGATGTGTCTTTTACCGTGAATTCAGGCATCTTGTCACCGGTTTTTCCTGTCGGATAGAGCTCATCTTTCACCAGTTTGCCATAATAAGAGGCTTGTGCGGCAGGCGAAAGTTCTTCGTACCAAGGACGCATGCTTTCATTCATATACGAGGTGAGCGAAATCATCATCAGTGGTCCCCAATAAGAATCTTTGTTGTCCAATACGGTCTGATGATAAGCCGAGTCTACGGTCTGGAAGAAACGTTTGCTGTCTTCTTCCATCAGCTTTCCGGCTTCGCTGGCTTTCAGTTCGGCAATTTTGTTTTGGTCTTTAGCCTTATAAGCTTCTTGCAGGGCTTCTATGATGGCTTTATGTTTCTGTTGGTTGCCGGCATAGAGTGAATCCATACGGTCTCGTACCTGCATCAGTGAATCGTAATGAACGGTCAGAGGTGAGCCGCTTACAGTCAATGTCTCAAGGTTGTATGCAGGCGTGCCGTTAGTGTCTTGCATGGTGACATTTCCTGTTATTTCGATGGCTGTGTTTTCCATCATCAGGCGGCGCGATCCGTAAGCGTCTTTCACCACAAGCCATACGGCACGCGGTTCTTCCATTTTGCCGGTGAATACGAATTTACCTCCGATAGCCAGTGTATCGGCTATTGGGTCAGTTTCTTCGTGGCATACGGGAACGAGTTGCACGTGCGTACTGTCGGGCAGTCCGTTGATGCTTCCGCTGATGATGTATCCGTCTTTCGGAGCTTGTGACGTACAGGCTACCGAGAGGGTTCCCAGTAGCAGGGTTTGCATAAGATGCTTTGTTTTCATTCTTGTTCTGTTTTTATGTTATGAATAGTTTATCGTTCTACATTCTGTTGGATGCTTCCGTTTCCGGGATTATTGACAGCACCGGCGGGGAAAGGCATTGTCCACAAGTGTGAGTCCGGACGGAGGGTATAGGTTTCGCCTTCGTAAGTCTTTGTCATTGTACGGGCGTATGTGCCTTCCTGATTGAAACGCCGTGCGTCGGCGAAGGGAACGATGGAGAATATCAGTTCGTTGTCTTTCGTGCGACGGATTAGTTCGAGAGCTTCTGCCAGTGTAGATGCGGAAAGAGGTTGGTATACTTCCGGGCGGATACGGGTCTGGCGGACTGTATTGAGTACGTTCATGGCTTCACCGAAGTCGCCGTTTTGTGCCTGACGTGCCAGGCATTCGGCTTTGATGAGATAGACTTCCGTTGTGGTCAGTCCTCCCCAGTTGAAATAACCGTTTCCTATTCCGCGATAATAGGTATCCATGTTTTCCGAATAACGTTTCCAGCGCGACATGAAGCGGGCGTCACCTTCTTCAAAGCGTTCGCCTCTCTCTATCGGAATATTCAACTCATTCGTTGTATAGTTGGGCGAATTGTTTCCACAACGGAAATAATAGTTTTCCACGTACGAATAGTCGGTAGGCGTAGGCAGGCCGGTATAATCTTCCGGATTCTCGATAGCCGTGCGATGGGCATCGTAATAAGCGTTCCAGTCATAGAGCTGGTCGTTTTGTTCCAAAGCAAGATTGGCGTAGCGAAGTGCTTCTTCGTAGTTCATCATTTGTAGGTACACGCGCGCCAGCAGGGCGTATGCAGCACCTAAGTTGGGGTGAAGAACGGTCATCGACTGTTCGGGCAATCCTCCGTCGATGGCTTCCTCTACCCCCCGGATGATGAAGTCATACATGGCCTGTATCGTCACTTGTTGTGAAGGTGCGTCGATATTGGCACTTGTAATAAGCGGTACGCTCAGTTTCTCGTTGGAGGTAGCTGCGTCATACGTGTCGGCATAATAATTGGTCAGAACAAAGTAGCAAAGCGAACGGATGACTTTGGCGTAAGCGATGACTTCGGCACGCTGGGCATCGGTAGCTTCGGTTGCCGAAGGTACATTTTCGATAATCAGGTTGCACGACGAGATGGCTGCATAGAGTTGGTAATAGGTACTTTCGTCGGCATTATTCAGCAGGATACGGTCGGCGCTCTCGTCCCACATGTAGTTGGCACGGGTCAAGGTAGGACTGTTCAGGCTGGAGACCGTTACGTAATAGTCATTCAGCAAGTAAAGGGCATTGCTGATAGAAGTCTGTCCGATGGTATATTCGTCGCGAAGCAATGCCTCGTAGTCGGCAAGGGTAGTGGGAATCTTATTGCCCTTGGGCACGATGTCCAGGTAATCATTGCAGGAACAGCATGCCAGGCTGCACAGAAGTGTACATATATAAATAAGGTGTTTCATATATTTTCAGTCGTTTTTTAGTTAGAAGTTCAAGTAGATGCCACACAGGTAATTGGGTTTGGCATATCCGCCCAACATGTATTTCACGTCATCGCTCTTGGCTGCGGTAAATACGTTTTCCATGCCCACCATGATGCGGGCGTTCCGAACGAACAGCTTTTTGCAGACGGTAGCGGGCAGGCGGTAGGTGAGCGACAGGTTTCTCAACCGCCAGTTGTCGGCGTCAAGCACATTGACCGATGAGCGGGCATACATATTATAATAATTGTAATTATACAGTTCGCTTTCGGAAGAAATGTAACGGGGAACATCGGTATATGCTTCGTCGCCGGGCTTTTGCCAGCGGTCGGCAATATGTTTGCTTACAGGTCCCATTCCCGACAGGTAAGCGATGTTGGTATTACGCATTTTGTGTCCGCCTTCGAAAAGGAACTGGGCTGCCAGTTCCCAGTTGCGCCAGCGCAAGGTTGTATTGATGGCTCCGCTATAAACAGGCACCGTGGTTCCCAAATAAATCAAGTCGGCTATTTCGGTCGGTTCCATGTCGGTAAACAGATTGCCTTCTGCATCGTAGACTTGCGGCGTACCTGTTTCGCTCAGTCCTGCCCATTGGTAGCCGTAGATGGCGTTGTATGGGTTTCCTACCCGTGGATAAGCGGTCGGATAATCAATGACGAGGTAGGAAACGGGAGCTTCGACATTGACGTAGGTCACTTTGTTTTTGTTATATCCCAGTACACCGCCGATGTCCCATGTCCAGTCGCGTGTGCTGATAACCGTACCTGAGAGCGAGAGTTCGAATCCTTGGTTGGTCATCTTACCGTTGTTGATGGTGTACGTGCTGTATCCCCAGCCTTCGGTAGGCACCCCGTTGGTATTGGCAAGCAGGTCGGAACCTTTTTTGTTGTAGTATTCAATCGAACCGTTCAGTCGGTTTTTCAGCAGTGAGAAATCCACGCCAATATTGATGGTCGTGGTTTTCTCCCAACGCAGGTCGGGATTGGGACGGCTTTGGATGCTTCCCGAGATGCCGCCTACGTGCATGTTGTTGCTGTAATAAGCTGTCATATAAGGAGCCGAGTCTTTGGCGATATTACCGCCGATACCGTAACTGAAACGCAGCTTGAGCATGTTAATCCAGTCGATGTCCTGTATGAATTTCTCACGGTTGACATTCCATGCGCCGCCTACCGACCAGATAGGACGTTTCTGGTATTTCGAACCGGTGGCAAACAGATTGGTCTTGTCCCAGCGGATACTTCCGGTTACGGTGTATTTGCCATCGTAAGTATATGCGGCATTGCCGTAGAACGAGACGTAACGGTTGGTCAGCTCGCGGATGTAAGCTGTATTATTGATGCCGAAACTTCCCCATCCCCAGATGCTGCCCATTGTGCTTAGCGAAGCTTGGTCAATCAATGAATAGGTCAACAGGTCGGGGTCATAATTATATAAGGTACGGTTGTCGTAGTTGTTTTTGTTCTCTCGGGTTTCGGTACCGAAGAGTGCCGTCACTTCGTGCACTCCGCCGAACGTCTTGTCGAAGTCCAGCTGCTGGCGGAAGTTGTAGGCATGGGTCACGTTTGCCGAAGTGAAGAAGATGTTTCCGTAAGGAATGTTGAAGGTGGCTGTACCGTCTCCGTTGGCCGAAGCGTATGTGTTGACGGTGTTCCGCACGCTGTATGATTCCTTGTTCTGAAGCTGTTCGGTCGTATAGTTGGCATATTCGTATTGGAAAGATGCCGTATACTTCAGCCAGTCGGTAAACTTGAAACTCAAGCGTGCAAACGTACGGTTGCTGAAGTTCCGGTTGTCTGTCAGGTTTCTTCCCAGTTCGTCCAGCGGCGTGATGTCGAGGTTATAAAGCCCGTTCGAAACCAGCGTGTTTACTTGTGAGGCATTGTAGCGGTCTTCCTGACGGTTGGTGTACGGGGTGTCGTCGTCGTTCATCAGCCTGTCGTATGGCATGTAGGTATATCCCGGCGAAAAGAGGCTGAAACTTTGTGTCGTTCCGCTTCCATAGTTCAGGTAAGTACCTACTTCCAGGGTCAGCCATTTGGTGATTTGCGTGGTGTTCTGCAGGTTGATGCCGACAGAACGGCTGTCCGAATACTTGTCGCTCATCTGTTGTCCCTGATAAGTGACCGAAGCGTTGAAGGTATTGCGCTCGCTTCCTTTCCCGATACTCAGGTTGTATTGCTGGGTGAAGGGGTTGCGGGTGCCGTAGCGTTCGATGTCGTCGTAGTAGCGGTATCCTTGCGATGCCAGGTTTGCCAGGCGTGCATTCATGTCGGCTTCCGAAAGAGTTCCGGCATAATAGCCCAGGATGGTGCGGATGCCTTGCGAGGTATAGGTGTTGTTGTCCAGCAGGCCTTGTGCGTAGGCTGCCGCCCCTTCGCCTTGCAGGTTCGGATTTTGTGCCGCCCATTCCCGTTCCAGTCCTATCATGGTGGCGGCATCGGCAAGATACTTGTCGGCATACGTGGAATAAGGCTGTACGGTGAGGGTAGCCGAGAACGAGATGTTGAGCTGGTCTTTCCTGGCGCGTTTGGTGGTGATGACCACGACACCGTTTGCCGCACGTGCGCCGTAGATGGAAGTTGCCGCCGCATCTTTCAGCACGGTAATGCTTTCGATGTCCTCGGGGTTGATGTCGGGCACGCTTTCTACCCAGTTCCCGTATCCGTCGTTGGTGGTTTTCTCTACCGGGAATCCGTCGATGACGTAGAGCGGAGTAGTCAGTCCGTTCATCGATGTAACGCCACGTATCTGTCCGTCGCTGAATCCGGCCACCCGTCCTTCCAGCATCGAGCTGACGTTCGGGATGCGCTGGGTTTCCAGCTGGCCGGCATTTACTTTCGAGAAAGCTCCGGTGGCACGTTCTTTCGATATGGTCTGGTAGCCGGTCACCACCACTTCGTCCAGCAGTTCGGTGGCGGGCTGGAGGTGGATGGAATAGTCGGTTGCAGCCGTCAGGCGTACGCGCTGGGTTTCGTAGCCCACGAACGAAACTTCAATTTCTTCGGTCGATTTGGGAAGCGTCAGGCTGAAGTGTCCGTTGATGTCGGTGATGACGCCGGCAATGGAACTGCCTTCTGTCCCGATGACTTGTTTGACGTATGCCGCAGGGAGCGGTTCGTTGTTCTCGTCGGTCACAATGCCGTGGATGGTGCGGTTGTACGCGTCTTGTGCCATTCCCGCCAGGGCGAGAAGCCACATTGCCGCCAGTGTAAGGAAGAAGCGGCAGGGATAGGAAACCATTCGTCTCATATACTTTTGTGTTGTTTAAAGGTGTTATTAGTTGAATTGTGGCGCAATATTACAAAGATATTTTAATATGAGAAAGCAAATGGGCGAAAATGTCGGCAAGATGAAAGCAAGGCCTTCTTGTTATCGGACACGGCGGAATGATTTCCGTGGCAGCGAAACGCAGACCGGCGCGGACTCTCGCAGCTGTTGTTTCATCCGCGAAAATCCGCGCCGGTCCGCATTTTTTTACCGTCTTCTAAGGTTCTTCAGTTTCTTCCGGTTCGGGAGTGGGCACGTCCGGACCGTCTCCGCCGCTGGCGGTGCCGCCCGATACGGCTGAAAGCGAGCCTACCAGGCCGTTCATCTTGTCGATGAAGGCGTTCAGCTCGTCCGTGGGCTGCACGATGGCGTAGGCGTTCACCGTCTGCGCGATTTCCTGGTAGAGGCGGTTGGCCTCGGCCACGGCATCGGCGGAACTGATGCTCTTCTGGCTGACCATTGCGCTCACCTCCTCGTTGCGCGCGTCGAAGGCTTCCTCGAAAGCGGCGTTCGCTTCGCGCAGGGCATCCACTTCGGGCGACAGTCCCAGGGTGGTGACGGCTGCTGCATTGTCCGTCTCTTCGAGCATCGCCAGCATTCCGCGGATTTCGGCGGTCTCCTTGTTATACTCGTGGGCACGGATGCCGCGGTAGGGCGAGAGTTCTTGCGAGAGCAGTTCGGCTGCGGCGCGGCGTTCGTCGACGGGCGAAGTGACGAGCGCGTTGACCACCGAACTGATGGCGCCCAAAGCCGCATCGCGCGTCTTGTCCGCGTTGCGCATCTGCGGCGTGGTGATGAAGGCACGCTTGCGGTTGACGATGGATGCCAGCGTGTCGGATGATTCGCTGTATGCCAGCGACTTGTCCTCGATGTGGAGGGCGGCGGGGGTTGCCTCGTTGATGTATTTCACGGCTGTGGTGTGGAAGTTGCTGCACGCGCCGATGGTCATCTGCGTCATGCCGAAAGATTGGATTTGTTTTGCCATAGTGATATGTTTTTAATGGTTACTGCTTTTTATGGTGTGTGTCCCGAATACAGCCTTGTTTGCACTTTCCGAGAGCTTGGCGGAGGTGAATAAGCGCATATTTCAGCGTCCGGGCCCTTGGCGGAGGCAAATAAGCGCTTATTCATCACTTCCGAGGGCCCGGCAGACATGAATAAGCGCTTATTCATCATTTCCAAGGGTTCGGCGAAGGCAAATAAGCGCTTATTCATCGTTTCCGAAGGTTCGGCAGACGTGAATAAGCGTTTATTCATCCTTTCCGAGGGTTCGGACGGTGCGCACAAGCGTTTATTCGGGTCTGCGCCTCGCAAAGTTAGCATAATCGGCGGATTGGGCAACGGTTTGGCGGAGAAAATCTAAGGAATTATATCTTTTTTGATTTTTTATTCCAAAACGGCTGCCCTCCATAAAAGAAAGGCAGCCGTCATAAATTCATAGAGAATGTTCCCTAATTATACAGGATGTCTGCATGAAATATTTCTTTTATATCTTCAATACATTTCAAGCCCCAAAAGTCGATTTATATTCGAGGCCAGACAGAATTTAGACGCAAACGACGCTTCCAGTGTTTGAGCTATTTCACTCACTGTTTTTTTCATTAGATGATTGCTGACGAGTTTCATATCCTGTGAAATCATCAGAACAACTTACCATTACAAAGGCAAGTAGGCACATAAGATAAAAAATTGCGTTTCATAAAATAAGGTTTTTAAAATGAAACAAATAAATAAACATAAAATGACGTCATTTGCGAGGCAGGTTAGCAAAAAAATCTAAAAGCCAAAAACTTTATGTGATTTTTTCTATATACTTGCTCAATAACATAAAGTCACATATATTATGAAAATAATCGTGTTTTTATTATGCCTTACTTTTGTCTCTTGCCACGGTCGGCAGGAGGAAAGCACGCCGCAAACAGACACAGTTATTGGACATCCCGAAAAGAAAGAAATAGAAGAAAAAAGAAATATTTTGATAGCCGGTGTGGCCCGTCCGGAGCCTTGGTTCGTGACGGTGGGGAATGATACGATTTACAGGTATGCGGACGAAGGGCCTACGTTTGCTCCCCCGTATGCGAATGCGTCTGAATATGTGGAAGAGGCAGTAAAAGGCATCCATATCGGCGAAGGGATTTCATACGTTTCTTTCGTGGTGAACAAGGCGGGTCTGCCCTGTTATGTTTCCATTGCAAGGTCGGCGATAAACAATGTATTCGATGCCGAAATTGCCAGGCGGATGGATTCCACCGCTTGCGAGATTGTCCGCAATATGCCGTACTTTACTCCGGCGAAATTGGACGGGAGAGTGATTAATTTCCGGACAATCGTAACGGTAAGGTTTAAATGATGCCCGTTGCCGCGGATTCGGTTCAGAGTTCGAAGATAACATAGCAGGGCTTGTAGTTGATGGCGAAAAGAATCTTATACAATCCCTTTTTTACCGAAGAGGCGGAATAATTGTAGAGCGGGATTTCCATCGTGTAATCCACTCCGGCGAAAAGCGAGGACTCCCCCATAAGGGTATTGCGGAATGCTTCCCGCAGTTCGGGGGCAATCGTCTCCTCGGTGATGTCTTTCCATTGCCCGTCTTCGTAATAGTATAGCGCATATTCCTCTCGCCCAGGTGCCCACCGGGAAACGGAACTCCGTGTCCAAATCAGTTCATCAGCCGAATGGGTATAGGTTATCTTCAAAACGACATCGCATTTTACGTCCATCTCCTTCGGGAAACCGTATGCGCCGGGCTGTGGCAATTCGCCCGTCTTCTTTTCTTTCGCCTCTTGCGCCTTGCCCCCACAGCTGAGGAGGCAGAGGCACAAGAGCATTCCTGAAAACTTCAGATTTTTCATCGTGATTCATTTTATATTTACCACAGATTATGTTTTACCACAGAGGACACGGGCAGGCGTCAGCCGGCGAAGTCTGCCCAGTCGGTGAGACGCATGTCGCCTTTCTTCAGGAACACCTGGTGCATGCCCAGGGCGGCGGAGAGGCTGTGGCTGGTCTGCCCCTTGGTGGAAATCTTCAGGTAGTCCCAGAGGAGCTGCTTGTAGTCGGGGTGGGCGCAGTGCTCGATGACGGCTTTGGCGCGCTCCATCGGGCTTTTGCCGCGCAGGTCGGCGATGCCCTGCTCGGTGATGATGACGTTGACGGAGTGCTCGCTGTGGTCGAGGTGCGACACCATCGGCACAATGGAGCTGATGCATCCTCCCTTGGCGGTAGAGGGGCACGAGAAGATGGAGATGTAGGCGCTGCGGGTGAAGTCGCCCGAGCCTCCGATGCCGTTCATCATCTTCGTGCCGCAGATGTGGGTGGAGTTCACGTTGCCGTAGATGTCGGCTTCGATGGCGGTGTTCATCGAGATGACTCCGATGCGGCGGATGACTTCGGGGCAGTTGGAAATCTCAGAGGGGCGGAGCACCAGCTTGTGGGAGAAGAAGTCCATGTTCTGGTAGATGTCGTCCAGACAATCGTTGGTGACGCTGAGCGAGCAGGTGCTTCCGAACTTGACGCGCCCTTCCTTGATGAGGGTAATGACCGCATTCTGGATGACCTCGGTGTACATCTCGAAGGGAGGGATGCTCGAATCGCGTCCCAAGGCGCTGAGCACGGCATTGGCGATGTTGCCCACGCCCGACTGGAGGGGCAGGAAAGTGGAAGGGATGATGCCCCGCCGCATGTCGGCGGCAAGGAAATCGGCCACGTTCTGTCCGATTTTGTCCGTTACCGGATCCGGGTCGCTGAAGCCGCGTGCTTCATCCGGTATGTTGACTTCTACGACACCGACTATCTTCTTGGGGTCTATCTGGATGTAGGGCAATCCGATACGGTCGCTGGGACGCACAATCGGAACAGGACGGCGATAAGGAGGGCGTTCCATTTCGTACAAGTCATGCATGCCGATGATGCGTTTGCTGTGTGCGGCGTTCAGTTCGATGATGACACGGTCTGCCAGGCGGGCAATGGTAGGAGTGATACCTACACCGGCAGTCAGGTAAATGCGTCCGTCATCGGTCAGCTCGCAGGCTTCTATAATGGCGGTGGTGACATGTCCTAAGAATCCGGAACGCAATCGTTGGGCTACTTGCGAGAGATGGATGTCGGTGTAATTGATTTCTCCGTTGTTTACTGCCTTGCGGAAATCTTTGTTGGTGGTATAAGGAGCTCGGAACTGAATGGCATGTGCACGTGTCAATACTCCGTCGCACGAATCGCCGGTTGAGGCTCCGGTAATGATGCCGATACGGAACGCTTCGCCCCGTGCGTGTTTTTCTTCAGCTTGCTTTGCCAGTTCGGCAGTTACGGCTTTCGGGCTTCCTGCCGGAGTAAATCCGCTGAGGGCAATGATTTCGCCGTTTTGTATCAGGCTGGCAGCTTCGGCTGCCGTCATTCGATTGTAGTTCATAGTGTCAGGTAATAAATTATGTATTAGTATTTACGTTTGAATATTTCCGAATAGATAAAGGCTCTTCGCGCGTCCGAAGGTGTCCGTAGCCGGATATCTGCTTCTGTGTTGCCGTGAGCCGGTGCAGGCGGAGCTTTCGGTCGGGCTTTTACAGGCTTGGGCGCCGGACGTTGAGGTTGGCTGCTTGGCATGGGTTGTGCTTCTGCTACAGGCATTTCTTCCTCTTCCGTTTCTTCTTCTTCGGGGAAGTAGGGAATGGGCTTTTGCCTTTTAGGCTGTTGTTTCTTCGGTGTTTTTGCCGCTTGTGTGTAAACGGCAAAAGCGATAAGTGCAAGTATGATAAGCAGGTTTGTCATATCGGTCTGTCGGGTTAATCAGTGAAAGGATTTGCCCAAAGATAATAATTTTTTGCCGAAGAATCATAAGAACAGTTTACATATTATGCGAAACGGAATAGAATTGTTATCTTTGCAAGCGTTTTTATGATAGAAAATAAGAAAGATGTGAACCCTCTCCCCGAGGAAATATAGGGTGCCGTTCAGTTTATGTGACACATTGACGAATAAGCCTGTTTCCTGTAGGAAAGGTTATGTTTGTTAATAAATAATAATATGTAGTTTCAAAGCAGGTGCGGAGTCACCTGAATTTTCTACATTGCATCTTTAAAATATAAATTTAACATCGTATGACAAACCAAATTGCGGGAACGGACTTTAAATCCGCAACCGGAACAAAGAAACTTTTTATCGAGACGTATGGCTGCCAGATGAATGTGGCAGACAGTGAAGTGGTGGCGTCTATCATGCAGATGGCAGGCTATGTGCCTTGCGACACCTTGGAGGAAGCCGATGCCGTGTTTATGAACACCTGTTCCATCCGCGACAATGCGGAACAGAAAATCCTGAACCGGCTGGAGTTCTTTCATTCGTTAAGGAAAAAGCGCAAGCACCTGATTGTAGGTGTGCTGGGCTGTATGGCAGAGCGGGTGAAAGAGGATTTGATTGAAAACCATCATGTCGACCTGGTGGCAGGACCGGATGCGTACCTCACCCTGCCCGACCTGATTGCATCGGTGGAGGCTGGCGAGAAAGCCATCAATGTGGAGCTTTCCACAACCGAAACTTATCGTGACGTGATACCTTCGCGTATCTGCGGCAATCACGTATCGGGCTATGTGTCTATCATGCGCGGATGTAACAACTTCTGCCATTATTGCATCGTGCCTTATACCCGCGGACGGGAACGGAGCCGCGATGTGGCAAGCATTCTCAATGAGGTGAATGACTTGCACCGGAAAGGCTATAAGGAAGTGACCTTGCTGGGGCAGAACGTCAACTCTTACCGCTTCGAGCAAGAAGACGGGACGGTGATAACATTCCCGGTGCTTTTGCGCACAGTAGCCGAGGCGGTGCCCGATATGCGTGTCCGCTTTACCACTTCTCATCCGAAGGATATGAGCGACGAGACACTCCACGTGATAGCCGAAGTGCCTAACGTGTGCAAGCATATCCATTTGCCGGTGCAGAGCGGAAGTTCGCGCATCCTGAAACTGATGAATCGTAAGTACACCCGTGAATGGTACTTGGAACGGGTAGCTGCTATCCGCCGGATTATTCCCGATTGCGGGCTGAGCACGGATATCTTCTCCGGTTTCCATTCCGAAACGGAAGAAGACCATCAGCTGAGCCTTTCGCTGATGCGCGAATGTGCCTACGATTCCGCCTTTATGTTCAAGTATTCGGAGCGTCCCGGTACGTATGCGTCGAAACATTTGCCCGACGATGTGCCCGAAGAAGTGAAGATACGGCGTCTGAATGAGTTAATCGAGCTTCAGAACCAGCTTTCGGCAGAAAGCAACGCGAAAGATGTGGGCAAGACGTTCGAGGTATTGGTAGAAGGAGTTTCCAAGCGTTCGAAAGAACAGCTTTTCGGTCGTACCGAGCAGAATAAGGTAGTGGTATTCGACCGTGGCACGCACCGCATAGGTGATTTGGTAAAGGTGCGTATCACCGAGTCAAGTTCGGCTACGCTGAAAGGAGTAGAGATATAATAAAAAGTTGACAAGTTGACGAGTTGACAAGGTAACAAGGTTTTGTATAATGTCTGTAATCTTGGTATCTGAAAGCCTTGTCAACTTGTTAACTCGTCAACTTGTCAACTAATAAAAACAATAATCAATAAAGACAAAAAAAGACAATGAAAACAAGAGCGACACTCTGTTGGCTGATGATGGCTTTGTTCTGTTTGCCGGTATTTGCCCAGATGCAAGACCCGGTAAAGTTCAAGGCGGAATGGAAAGAGCTTTCGGCTAATGAAGCTGAGATTGTGTTTACAGGTACAATCGATGCCGGATGGCATGTGTATTCTACTGATTTGGAAGAAGGGGGACCTACTTCCGCTACGTTTAACGTCGATGAAATCAAAGGGGCAGAGCCGGTAGGCAAGCTTGTTCCGGGTGCCGGAGAAATCGAGAAGATGGACCCTATCTTCTCCATGCAGGTGCGTTACTTCGAAAAGAGTGCGACCTTTACCCAAAAGATACGGCTCACGGGAGGCGACTATGTGGTAAAAGGTTACTTGGAATATGGTGCTTGCAACGACGAGAACTGCCTGCCTCCTACGGCTGTAGAGTTTTCGTATAGCGGAAAGGCACAGGGTGCACCGGCTATGGTACAGGCATCTGTACCTGTTGAGTCTGCTACTGCTGCCTCGGAGGCTGATACGGTTTCTGTAGCTGCAACGGATGCTCCGGCAACTTCTGTAGGCTTGGAAGGCACGCCCGATTATTGGAAACCGGTTATCAAGGAACTTTCCGAGTTCGGCGAGACCCAGCAACAAGACACCCATTCGTGGGTCTATATCTTCTTTGCCGGCTTTATCGGCGGACTGCTTGCCTTGTTTACTCCTTGCGTATGGCCCATTATCCCGATGACGGTCAGCTTCTTCCTGAAGCGTTCCAAGGATAAGAAGAAAGGCATCCGTGACGCCTGGACGTACGGTGCTTCTATTGTAGTCATCTACGTGGCACTGGGTCTTGCCATCACGTTGATATTCGGTGCGAGTGCGCTCAATGCCTTGTCTACCAATGCCATCTTCAATATCTTCTTCTTCCTGATGCTGGTGGTATTCGCCGCTTCCTTCTTTGGCGCGTTCGAAATCACCTTGCCTTCCAAGTGGAGCAACGCCGTCGATAGCAAGGCAGAAGCCACTACAGGGTTGCTCAGCATCTTCCTGATGGCGTTTACCCTTTCGTTGGTTTCTTTCTCTTGTACCGGTCCGATTATCGGCTTCCTGCTGGTAGAAGTATCCACTACGGGCAGCATCATCGCTCCGGCATTGGGTATGTTGGGCTTTGCCATAGCGCTTGCCTTGCCGTTCACCCTCTTTGCCATGTTCCCTTCCTGGCTCAAGTCGATGCCTAAGTCGGGTGGTTGGATGAATGTCATCAAGGTGGTATTAGGCTTCCTCGAATTGGCTTTTGCCTTGAAGTTCCTTTCGGTGGCAGACTTGGCATACGGCTGGGGCTTGCTCGACCGTGAAACCTTCCTGGCTTTGTGGATTGTCATCTTCAGCCTGTTGGGCTTCTACCTGCTGGGTAAAATCAAGTTCCCCCACGATGATGATAGCAATAAGGTAGGTGTGGGACGCTTCTTCCTCGCCTTGATTTCGCTGGCATTTGCCGTGTATATGGTTCCCGGCTTGTGGGGCGCACCCTTGAAGGCGGTCAGTGCCTTTGCTCCTCCCATGCAGACGCAGGACTTCAACCTTTACGAGAACGAGGTACATGCCAAGTTCCAGGACTTTGACGCAGGTATGGAATATGCCCGTCAGCAGGGCAAGCCCGTCATGATAGACTTCACAGGCTACGGATGTGTGAATTGCCGTAAGATGGAGTTGGCTGTATGGACCGACCCGCAGGTGAGCAAACTCCTTACCGAAGACTATGTATTGATAACGCTCTACGTAGACGAGAAAACCAAGTTACCCGAACCGGTGAAGGTAATGGAGAACGGCAAAGAGCGTACCCTCCGCACCATAGGCGATAAGTGGAGTTACCTGCAACGTTCCAAGTTCGGAGCCAACGCCCAGCCCTTCTACGTGCTGATAGACAATGAGGGCAATCCGCTCAACAAGTCTTATTCGTATGACGAAGACATCGCCAAGTATGTCGACTTCCTGCAGACGGGCTTGAAGAACTATAAAAAATAAGGAATAGCTTTTAGAGTCTGTTCAACGATTGTTCAGCCTCTTTATCAGTTGCGCGGAACAGGTTTGTGTATGTAAAAAGCACAGCCTGTTCCGCGCACCTTTTTCTATAGGTGACGCAGCTAAGTGAAACCGCCATTGCAACTAATTGCTTCCCCCAATGCACCTACTTGCATTTGCTGGAAGATTAATAATCTTACAGCCGGAAGATTAATAATCTTCAAGCGATAAGATTATTAATCTTATCAGAAACGCACCTATCTGCTCCGTTGCAAGCAGTAAGGTGTATGGGTGGGTTTAAGCTTTGTTTTTTGCAATCAAATATTATAAGATACAAAGTTAAGTTTGCTGTTTATTTCAAAGCGCACGAGGATGGACGTTGGCGGTTCCCATGCTGTATAGCGTGGGGCTGCTGTCTATTGCCATTGTGCGTTGGGTTTTCTAGGACCTTCAGAAATGTGGAATAGCATGCAGTTCCACGCTTGAACCGAAAATAGTTATATACCAATCTGATAATTAGCCTATATATCAGATTTATCTTTTATTTGATACCGTATAGTTCCCATATTTTGTCGGTTTCCCAAAGGTTATTACTATTTGCCCCATTGTCTAATGAAAACTTTTCATTTTGAGGTATGGCGTTGATGTTCCACAATGGTACGTTTGAAGCCACTCCATAATGGCAAGGGCATAATTCTATCGGATATATCAAATAAATAGTGCCGTAATAAACTGAATCACGAAACAGTAGATTATCATAGTTCAACCTAATTTTTGCATCAAATATACTGCACATTAGAAAAAATGCAGTAACTTTGCGGATGGTAAGAGAATTAAAATGAATATAACGGAATATATAACTCGTAATGGCGGCTACATATCGTCAGCGGAAGCCAAAAAGGTATCACTATATGACCAGTTATTGTATGGTACGAGAACCGGGCGGATTGTACGGTTGCGCCGAGGCGTATACGCACTCAATAATGGACTGGCCAAACAAATGATTGATGTCGAAACATTGGTACCGGGCGGTGTGTTGTGTCTTTATTCCGCATGGTCGTACCATGAACTTACAACTCAAATTCCACAAGCATACCACATTGCGGTAGAACGCACACGACGGATAACGCTTCCTGTGTTCCCGCCTATTGAACTTAGTTTTATGACACAAAAGGCTTATGAGCTTGGAGTTATTGAAGTGGAGATTGACGGTTTCAAGGTTAAAGTGTATGATTTGGAAAAATCGGTCTGCGATGCCATTAAGTATCGAAATAAGATTGGCTTGGATGTAAGTTCCGAAATATTCAATAACTATCTGTCGCGTAAAGAACGTGACATCACCCGTCTCTATGAATACGCATCGCAACTGCGTGTAGGTAAAAAAATTGATGAGCTGATAAAATTTATCCTATAATGAGCAAGATATATATAAACTCCGGAAAATCGGTTAAGGAACGGCTGCTTAATTTGTCAAGAGCGGAACACTACAATCCGCAAATGATGATTTCCCGTTACATGCAGGAACGGCTGCTTTATCGTTTGTCTTCAGCAACTACCGTGAGCGCTTTATCCTAAAGGGAGGTGCGTTGCTCTACGCGCATGACCGCTTTGAAGCCCGTCCGACTTTGGATATAGACTTTATGGCGACCCGTATCAACAATGATAAGGAGAACATCAAACGAATTATCAAGGAAATATGCAATGTGGAATGTGCCCCTGACGGAGCCGACTATGATGCTGATACGGTAGAAACGGAGGATATAACGGTAAACAAAGAATATCACGGAGTACGTGTTTCTGTTGTTGCTCATCTTGGATGTCCATATTCCGTAGATGAGACACTCAGGATAGCAGAGACTGTAGTTACTATTGAGATTGCATGTCCGGAGAATAACGATACTATAACTAAAACTCTCTGCCTCACAGAGGAGGAGAGAGCTATAGCATACCTCAGATACCGATGACTGGCTGGAGCTATGATTTGGGTGACGCAATGATAAAGTCAGGACAAGATTAGCGAAGTGCTTTAAAATGAATCTTGCTTACTTACTTATCCTTAAAGAAGCTTAACAGATAGAGGCTCGTACCCGAATTATTTGTTAATTTGCACCAAATTAGGGTGTGAAGTGAACAGACTGCATATAGATTCGTGTCCGCTCTGCGGAAAAAAACGGCTGGAGAAGGTGATGACCTGTACCGACCATTACGCTACAAATGAACCGTTTGACATTTGGCGGTGTGCGTCGTGCGGTTTCCTTTTTACACAAGATGTGCCTGATGAGAGCGAAATAGGACGCTATTATGAGTCGCCCGATTACATTTCGCATACCGATACGCGCAAAGGGCTGGCTAACCGGCTGTATCATTACGTAAGGCAATATATGCTTCGCCGGAAGGCCCGGCTGATCAAGCAATCGTGCGGGCTGAGCCGCGGACGTTTGCTGGATATCGGTACAGGAACGGGATATTTCCCTCATTTTATGATGAAACGTGGCTGGCGGGTGTCTGCTATCGAGAAAAGCCCGCAGGCAAGGGCGTTTGCGCACGAGCATTTCGGACTGGATGTAGATGCTCCCGAGGCTTTGGCAACGTATGAGGACGGTGCGTTTGATGTCATAACGTTGTGGCACGTGATGGAACATCTGCAACATCTCAATGAGACTTGGGAACGGCTTCATGCGCTTTTGGCAGACCGGGGAATTCTGGTAGTAGCTGTGCCTAACCCTACTTCGTTTGATGCGGAGGTGTATAAGGATAAGTGGGCGGCATACGATGTGCCTCGCCATCTGTGGCATTTCGCTCCAGCTGTGATGCAACAGTTCGGTGCACACCATGGGTTTATATTGACCGGACGGTATCCGATGCCGTTTGATGCGTTTTATGTATCGATGCTTTCGGAACGATACCGGAAGAGCGGCATGCCTTTTCTGAAAGGTATGTGGACAGGAATGGAAGCCGGACTGGCTTCGCTGATAAAGAAAGAACGGAGCAGTTCGATGATTTATGTGTTTCAGAAAAAAGTGAAGGCATGAGCAGGAAGTCGGGGGCATGGGTAGACATGCAGTTCATAACGGCAAGCATCAGTACGATGTTGGTATTGTTGTTGCTGGGTGCGGTTGTTTTCTTCGTGTTGACGGCAAACAACCTGGCGGTGTATGTACGTGAGAACATTGCCTTTTCTGTTTTGCTGAGCGATGACATGAAGGAGCCTGACATCCTTCGTTTCCAAAAAGAGCTGAACGCTTTGCCTTACGTGAAACAAACCAATTACATTTCGAAACAACAGGCGCTGCAAGAGCAGTCGGAAGCAATGGGAACTGATCCGGCTGAGTTCTTGGGCTATAATCCGTTTACCGCTTCCATCGAAGTGAAGCTGAATGCCGGTTATGCCAACTCGGACAGCATTGCCTGGATAAAAGACGAGATTCTTGCCAATAAAGGCGTCATCGAAATCAGTTATCCGCAAGACTTGCTGGATGCGGTGAACCGCAATATTCGCAAGGTCAGCATCGTGTTGCTGGGGCTTGCCGCCTTGCTTACGTTGATATCGTTCGCATTGATAAACAATACTATCCGACTCACTATTTATTCGAAACGCTTCCTTATCAATACCATGAAGCTGGTAGGAGCAAGCTGGACGTTTATCCGCGGTCCGTTTTTGGTCCGTAATGCGTGGGTAGGTGTGCTGGCGGGAGTGATAGCTGATATGGCATTGGTGGGCATTGCCTACGCATTGGTGCAATATGAGCCAGACCTGTTGGCAGTCATTACACCTGAGGTGATGTTAATCGTAATGGGTACGGTATTTTTGTTCGGAGTGGCAATCACGACGCTTTGTGCCTGGATTTCCATCAACCGTTATTTGCGAATGAAAACGAATGAGTTGTATTGTAGGTGAAGGAGAAGAAGAAGTTAGAGAAGTTAAAGGAGTTAAAGAAGTTAGAGTAGAAAACTCAAGAACTTAAAAACTAAAAAACTCACAAACTCAAGAACTCATAAACTAAAAAAAACTTACACGATTATGGATAAAAAGAATTTTGCTTTTGACAAGACCAATTTTCTGTTGCTGGCGGCAGGAATGGTGGTGATTATCATCGGGTTTCTGCTGATGTCGGGACCAGGTTCTACCGAAACGACATTCGAGCCGGACATCTTCAGTGTGCGCCGTATCAAGGTGGCTCCTGTGGTTTGCTTTGTGGGCTTTATTGCAATGATATACGGTATTCTGCGCAAACCGAAAGATAATAAAGAGGAATGAGCCAAAATGTACGGGTGAGTTTTCTGATTGACTATTTCAATTTAATAATTAAATGGAAGGAGATTTGAATTTATTGCAGACAATCATCATAGCGATTGTCGAAGGACTGACGGAGTTTTTGCCGGTTTCATCGACAGGTCACATGATTATTGCGCAAAATGTATTGGGCGTAGAGAGTACGGAATTTGTCAAAGCATTTACATTTATTATTCAGTTTGGCGCTATCTTGTCGGTAGTGTGCCTGTACTGGAAACGGTTTTTCCGCTTGAATCATACACCAGCTCCTGAAGGGGCTTCGGCACTGAAGCGTTTTCTTCATAAATATGATTTCTACTGGAAGCTGCTGGTGGCGTTTATTCCTGCTGCCGTATTGGGTTTGCTGTTCAGCGACCTGATTGACGCGATGCTGGAGAGTGTGATTGTAGTGGCAGTGATGCTGATAGTGGGCGGTGTGTTCATGTTGTTTTGCGACAAGTTGTTCGGTAACGGGAGTGAAAAGACCGAGCTGACCGAGAAACGTGCATTCTACATTGGCTTGTTCCAGTGCATTTCGATGATACCGGGTGTATCGCGCTCAATGGCTACCATTGTAGGAGGCATGGCACAGAAACTGACCCGTAAGGCTGCTGCCGAGTTTTCGTTCTTCCTGGCTGTACCGACGATGTTTGCCGCTACGGTCTATAAGATGCTGAAACTGTTTATGGACGGCGGTACGGAAATCATTACGGCAAATATGGAAGCCTTGATAGTGGGCAATGTCGTGGCGTTCATCGTGGCGATGCTTGCCATCAAGTTTTTTATCAACTTCGTGACGAAATACGGGTTTGCCGCTTTCGGATGGTACCGGATTATCGTGGGAGGAGTGATTTTGGTGATGACAGCTTTAGGATATAATTTGGAACTTGTCTGATGAACTTTAAGGAAGGAGAGGTGTTATATTTTGACAAGCCCTACCGATGGACATCGTTTGCGCTGGTCAACAAAGTGAGATATCATATCAGCCGCAGGCTGGGAGTAAAGAAAATCAAGGTGGGACACGCAGGGACGCTTGATCCGCTGGCTACAGGGGTGATGATAATTTGTACCGGCAAAGCGACGAAACGTATTGAGGAGTTCCAGTACCATACGAAAGAATATGTCGCTACTTTGCAACTGGGAGCCACTACGCCATCGTATGATTTGGAGAAAGAAATTGATGCTACTTATCCTACCGAACATATTACCCGTGAGTTGGTAGAGGAGACTCTGAAACGCTTTGTTGGTGCCATCGAGCAGATTCCTCCGGCTTTTTCGGCTTGCAAGGTAGACGGGAAACGTGCCTACGAGCTTGCCCGTAAAGGTGATGAAGTGCAATTGAAGCCTAAAACGCTGGTGATTGATGAAATCGAATTGCTGGAATGCAATTTGCCCGAAATCAAGATACGTGTGGTATGCAGCAAAGGGACTTATATCCGTGCTTTGGCGCGTGATATCGGAGAAGCATTGCAGAGCGGCGCTCACCTGACCGGATTGGTCCGTACGCGGGTAGGCGAGGTGGTGCTGGCTGATTGTATGAAAGTGGAAGATTTTGAAGACTGGCTGAGCCAACAGGAAATAGATTTTTAGTTCTTAAGTTTTTAAGTTCTTGAGTTCTTTAGTTTATAAGCTGTGAGTTTCAATAGAATGAATACTCAATTTATAAACTTAAAAATTAAGGAACTCAATAATTGAAAACTCAAAAACTTACAAACTAAAGAACTCAAAAACCTCACAAACTTAAAAACTCATAAACTTAAACTCAACGAATATGAAACTGTCACAATTTAAATTCAAGTTGCCGGAAGAAAAGATTGCTTTGCATCCGGTGAAGTACAGAGACGAATCGCGGCTAATGGTGGTACACAAGTCTACCGGCGAGATAGAACACGTCATATTCAAGGACATCCTGAATTATTTCGATGACCAGGATGCGTTCATTTTCAATGATACAAAGGTTTTTCCTGCCCGTCTGTACGGAAACAAGGAAAAGACCGGTGCGCGTATCGAAGTATTTTTGTTACGTGAGCTGAACGAAGAGCTCCGTTTATGGGATGTGCTGGTAGACCCGGCACGCAAGATACGTATCGGCAACAAGTTGTATTTTGGCGATGATGATTCGATGGTAGCGGAAGTGATAGACAATACCACTTCGCGCGGACGTACGCTCCGTTTCCTTTATGACGGTCCGCACGATGAGTTTAAGAAGGCTTTGTATGCCTTGGGCGAGCCACCTCTTCCTCCTTTTATCCGCCGTCCGGCTGAACCGGAGGATACGGAACGTTTCCAAACCATCTTTGCCAAGAACGAAGGTGCCGTGACCGTACCTGCCGCAGGGCTTCACTTCAGCCGTGAGCTGATGAAGCGCATGGAGATTAAAGGCATTAACCTGGCGTTTATTACGATGCATTGCGGACTGGGATGTTTCCGGGATATTGATGTAGAAGACCTGACCAAGCACAAGATGGATTCGGAACAGATGTTTATCAATGCCGAGGCGTGCCGCATCGTGAACGAGGCGAAAGAAGGCGGACACAAAGTATGTGCAGTTGGCACCAGTGTGATGCGTGCCATTGAGACTGCAACCGGTACCGACGGTCGTCTGAAAGAATACGAAGGATGGACCAACAAGTTTATCTTCCCGCCTTACGAGTTTGTGTTGCCCGATGCGATGGTGACCAATTTCCACATGCCGCTGTCTACCATGCTGATGCTGGTATGTTCGTATGGAGGATACGAATTGATTATGGATGCTTATCAGGTAGCCTTGCAAGAAAACTACCGGTTTGGTACGTATGGCGATGCCATGCTGATATTGAATAAATAAGCGGATAACGGATGGCGGAAGTCTATTTAGGATTGGGCACGAATCTGGGTGATAAGGAAGCCAACCTGCGTGCGGCTGTCCGGGCTATCAACGAACAGATAGGGAAAGTGATTTCCCTATCTTCTTTTTATGCTACCGCCCCATGGGGATTTGCTTCCGAACATACGTTTCTGAATGCGGCGGCATGTGTGGAGACACTGTTATCTCCGATAGAAGTTTTGCATCGGACACAGGAAATCGAACGTCGCCTTGGACGTACCGAGAAGTCGGAAGGAGGCGTTTATCACGACCGCATCATTGATATCGATCTTCTATTATATAATAAGGTAGTGATGCATACTCCCGAACTTGTTCTTCCCCATCCGTTGATGCTTGAGCGTGACTTCGTGATGAAACCCTTGGTAGAGATAGCTCCGAATGTCATTCATCCGGTTTTGGGAAAGAAACTCTCCGAGTGTATCAAATGAAATTTATAGGTAGGGAACATATTCATGGATAATACTGATTTATAACCATGTAAAATTATCTATTTAAGAGATTGTTTGTGGTCATAAGATGTTTTTTGTTTATTTTCGTCGTTAAATAAAAGACCATGATAGAAATAAACGATAAACTGAATCAGAAGTATCGCCAGCAGAGAGACGGTGTATATGAGTCTGATGAGGAAAGGCGTTTGTGTTTGATAGCCCAGTCGTATGCGATTTGTGAGAACTCAATAGCCGTATTGAGCAACCTGCGTACTGATAAAAGTTATATTTTCTTTGGTAAGACAAGCCAATTATTGGGATTTGATAAGGGAATTACCTATCAGGTGGTTGATTCTGTATGGGAAGAGGAGATATATGCTCGTATTCACCCTGATGATTGGAAAAGGCGTAGCGTGCAGGAATTGACATTTTTTCGTATGGTTTCTTCGGCACATTCGAAAGATGTTTTTTCATGGCATTTTGAAAATACCATACGGATGCGGGATAAAGACGATAAATACCGCTTTTGGAAACATCGTATTTTTTATTTCTCCGGGAATGGCAGGCAAGGAATCAGCTATGCTCTTTGCCTTTACAATATAACTTCCGAAGCTAATGAAGCAGCCTGTCTGATAAACACTTTGACAGGGGAGAAGAAAATACTTGTAGTAGATGACGACAAGCTCCTTTCTAACCGTGAGAAACTGGTGCTGCAAATGATACGAGACGGGAAATCAAGCAGGGTTATCAGTGAGAAACTGGAAATAAGCAAACATACCGTTGACAGGCATCGGCAAAATATCATCGCCAAGCTGCAAGTGAACAATACTACGGAAGCATGTCATAAAGCCAAAAAACTGGGACTCATAGAATAATTACCGCATAAAATTTATCAGTATGAAAAAGAAAACATGTATTTTTCCTATGTTGCTGCTTGCTGGAGCACTTGTTTCATGCAGCAACCCTCAACAATCAGAACAAAAAATGACAACTGTAACAAACGACACTATTTTGAAAACATTTACGAAAGAAAATCTTTATTGGACTCGTGAACCTAAAACGTATTTCATTACCGATTCGGTTATTACGATTGATACCGAACCTAATACCGATTTATGGCAACGTACTTATTATGGATTCCGCAATGACAATGCACCGGTATTGCAGATGAAGACTTCAAGAAAATATTTTTCGTTTACGGTCAAGACGGAATTTAACAGCTCTGCACTTTTTGACCAGTGTGGAATCGCTGTTTATCTCGATAGTGACAACTGGATGAAAGCCTCTATTGAATATGAAAATGAAGAATACCAACGCTTGGGTAGTGTAGTGACCAACAATGGATATTCCGATTGGGCTACGCAAGATATTCCTTCTTCTATTCGTGAGATGTGGTATCGTTTAAGTCGGCGTGAAAGTGACTATTATATCGAGACAAGTATCGATGGCATCAATTTCAAACAAATGCGTGCCTTCCATTTGTTCCATGGCGATGGCGAAATATCGTTTGGTATCTATGCAGCCAGCCCTGTCAATCATTCGTTTACTGCCAAGTTTACCAATATGGAGGTAGGAGAATGTAAATGGGCAGCATGGTCGGCAGAAGATACTGGATTTAACCAGACCAATCAGCAGTAAATAAATATGTAGGGCATACACAGATGAACACAGAATTGACTTTATCATATCGATGTAAAAATCTGTAGTCAAAGTGGGTGTCATCTGTGTATTTGGAATTCGTGTAGGAAATATATGTTAAATATGAACCGCTTCGTTGTTATTCCGGTGAATATATCTATCTTTGTGCCCGAATTGAAAAGTGGAAAGATTTGAGTAGCTTGCAACCACGGAAAAAAATGCTAAAACACAATTTCGTTTTCGGTTTTCCCCCTCTTTGTATGCCTGCTCTTTTCTTTGCACGGTTATAGTTATTAATCCTTTAATTATTAAAAACAGAAATGGGATATTTATTCACATCCGAATCGGTGTCAGAAGGACACCCCGACAAAGTGGCGGATCAGATTTCCGACGCTGTGCTTGACAAACTGTTGGCTTACGACCCCAGTTCGAAAGTAGCTTGCGAAACATTGGTTACTACCGGTCAGGTAGTGCTGGCAGGAGAAGTGAAAACCAAGGCTTACATCGACCTTCAGCGGGTAGCGCGTGAAGTGATTAACCGTATTGGTTATACCAAGAGCGAATACATGTTCGAAGGCAATTCGTGCGGAGTGCTTTCCGCCATCCACGAGCAAAGCCCGGACATTAACCGTGGTGTAGAGCGTGAAGACCCGATGAACCAAGGCGCGGGCGACCAAGGTATGATGTTCGGTTATGCCACCAACGAGACTGAAAACTATATGCCTTTATCTCTTGACCTGGCACACAAGCTGCTGATTGTGCTTGCCGAAATCCGCCGTGAAGGCAAGGTGATGACTTACCTTCGTCCGGATGCCAAGAGTCAGGTGACTATTGAATATGATGACAACCGCCGTCCGGTACGCATCGACACGATTGTCATTTCTACTCAGCACGATGAGTTTATCTTGCCCGAAGACAATACGCCGGAAGCGCAGGAGAAGGCAGACCGGGCGATGTTGGAACAAATCCGTAAGGACGTAATCGGCATCCTGATTCCCCGCGTGATAGCCGAGATTCATCATCCGGAAGTATTGAAGCTGTTCAACGGTCAAATTAAGTATCACGTAAATCCTACCGGCAAGTTCGTTATCGGAGGTCCTCACGGCGATACGGGCTTGACGGGACGTAAAATCATTGTAGATACTTACGGAGGCGCAGGCGCTCATGGAGGTGGCGCTTTCTCCGGCAAAGACCCCAGCAAGGTGGACCGTAGCGCAGCGTATGCCGCACGTCATATCGCCAAAAACCTGGTAGCCGCCGGTGTGGCTGACGAGATACTGGTACAGGTATCGTATGCTATCGGCGTGGCACGTCCTATTAATATCTATGTGAATACTTACGGACGCAGCCATGTGGCAATGACCGACGGCGAGATAGCCAAGAAGGTGGACGAACTGTTTGATATGCGTCCTTATGCCATTGAGGAACGCCTGAAGCTTCGGAATCCGATTTATAGCGAGACGGCTGCTTATGGTCACATGGGACGTGAACCGAAAAAGGTTATCAAGCATTTCGAGTCGGCTTACGAAGGAAACAAAGATGTAGAAGTGGAACTCTTCACCTGGGAAAAACTGGACTATGTAGATAAGGTGAAAGAGGCTTTCGGACTGAAATGATTTTTTATTCACCACAGATTACACGGATTAAAATCTAATTTTCTCTGTGTAATCTGTGGTGCTTTTTATATCATAAGTTAAATGAATGAAATAAAGCATATCTGTGTGTATTGTGCTTCGAGCACACAAATCCCTCAAGTGTATTTTGATGCAGCCAGAAGTTTGGGTGCATTGCTTGCCGAAAGACAAATCAATCTGATTGACGGGGCTGGCAACAAGGGGCTGATGGGATGTATTAACGATGCCGTACTGGCTGCAGGCGGTACGGTGACAGGCATTATTCCCCGCTTTATGGTAGAGCAGGGATGGCATCATACGGGGCTGACCCATTTGGTGGAGACCGAAACCATGCACGAACGTAAAAGCCTGATGGCAGGCATGTCGGACGCGGTCATCGCGCTTCCGGGCGGATGCGGCACACTGGAAGAACTGCTGGAGATTATCACGTGGAAGCAGTTGGGGCTTTACGTCAAACCCATTATCATATTGAATATTGAGGGATTTTACGACCCTTTGATTGCCATGCTGGAGCGGGCAATCGACCAGCATTTCATGCGTCGCGAGCACGAAGCGCTTTGGCAAGTGGCGTTTACTCCGGAAGAAGCTGTAGATTTATGCGGTTCTTTGCCGTTATGGAACAAAGAAATCTGTAAATTTGTAGCATCTTAATCGAATAGGTATGAACGAGACTTGTCCCATTGGGTTCGAATACATTGTAGAAAAGGTGTACGAGCAAGAGTTGCAGCTCGACAGTGCTTTGGCACGTAGCCTGCATACGGCTTCGCCTGCCGGCATGCGTGGAGAGCCTTTGCCTTATCAGATTCGTTCCGAATGGTCGGTCGCTTGTTTGCTTCTGGTTTGTTTCCTGGTTTTCTCGCACATCGTGAAAAATGGGAAGAAATACATTGTCCAGCACATTAAAACGTTGTTCCAGCGCAAGGAACGAAGCAGTCTGTTCGATGATACGGAGGGGACAGACAACGGTTATACGATGGTTTTCCCGATACTTTCGTGCATCTGCTACGGACTGTATTTCTATTATTATTCGGTGACCACATCGCCGGCTCTGGTCTATGTTACCCCCCATGAGGCATTATTAAGTGTATATATTTTTTTATCTGTCTGCTATGTGCTGGTCAAGTGGGGCGGGTATAATTTTGTCAATTGGGTCTTCTTCGAGAAAGACCGTTGCAAAGCGTGGATTCGTGCTTATTTCGACCTTTTGAGTGCCCAATGTTTCCTCTTGTTCCCGGTAATTCTGTTTATCATATATTTCCGTCCCGACTTTATTATCAGTAATATTCTGATAGCATTTATTTATATTTGCGCTAAAATATTGTTATTTTATAAGGGATTTAGGAACTTTTTCAACCAAAGTTATGGTTTTCTGCATTTTATTCTGTACTTTTGTGCCCTCGAAATGGTACCCCTTCTGCTACTGGCAAAGGGTATACTGTATGTAAACCAGATTGTGATTTTAAATTTTTAAAGCCTTGAAGATTAAAAAAGTCCTCGTTTCTCAGCCTAAACCTACATCAGAAAAGTCACCATATTTTGACATTGCTGAGAAGTACGGAGTGAAAATAGATTTTCGCCCGTTTATTAAAGTTGAGAGTTTGTCGGCAAAGGAATTTAGACAACAGAAGATATCCATTTTGGATCATACTGCTGTAGTGTTTACTTCGCGTCACGCCATTGACCATTTCTTTAACCTTTGTGCGGAGATGCGTATTACTGTTCCCGAAACCATGAAGTATTTCTGTACATCGGAGACAATCGCTCTTTATATTCAGAAATACGTTCAGTATCGGAAGCGGAAAGTGTTTTTCGGAGCTACGGGCAAGTTTGCCGATTTGGTTCCGGTTATAGTAAAACACAGCACGGAAAAGTACTTGATTCCGATGTCGGATGTGCATAACGACGAGGTGAAAGACTTGTTGGATAAACATCATATCCAGCATACCGAAGCCGTTATGTATCGGACCGTAAGTAACGATTTCACGCCTGAAGAGGAGTTTGATTATGATATGTTGATTTTCTTCAGCCCGGCAGGAATCCAGTCGCTGATGAAGAACTTCCCGAAGTTCGAACAGAAGGATATCGCTATCGGAAGTTTCGGACCCACTACAGCCAAAGCCGTAAAGGAAGCCGGCTTGCGCTTGGATTTGGAAGCTCCTACAGTAGCCGCTCCTTCGATGCCTGCCGCCTTGGATATGTTTATCCGTGAGCATAACAAGTGAAAAAGGAACTGATTACAAGATGACGAGTTGACAAAGTTTTTTAGAGGGTTTGTCAACTCGTCACCTGTTTTCTTAAAACCTTGTTTGCTTGCCGATTCGTTTACTAATCACCCAGTTACCTGAAAAATATGCCAGAACCAGTAAGAAACACTTTCCCGAAAGCCGAACATCTGACCAGCCTGCTTTTGATTGACAAGCTGTTTGCGGGAGGAAGCAAGTCGCTTCCGGCCTTTCCGTTGCGCATTGTCTTCATGCCGGTGGAAAGCGAAAGCCTGCCTACTGTTTCTGTCCTGATAAGCGTTTCCAAGAAACGTTTCAAGCGGGCGGTCAAGCGCAACCGTGTGAAACGTCAGATAAGGGAAGCTTACCGTAAGAACAAATTTCTCCTGAGCGGGCCGCTGGAAGCTGCCGGAAAGAAAGGAGTGATTGCCTTTATCTGGCTCGACAATGAGCTTCACGCTTCTTCGGAAGTGGAAGAGAAAGTGAAGAAACTGCTCCAGCTTACGGCCGAGCGTATGGTATGACGTATGAAAAAGCTGCTTTCCTTCCTGCTTTTGCTTCCCATTTATTTTTATCGGAACTGTATCTCTCCTTTTACCCCTCCTTCGTGCCGGTTCACGCCTACGTGTTCGGAATATGCCATTCAGGCAATCAAGAAGCATGGACCGTTCAAGGGACTTTACTTGGCTATACGCCGTCTGCTCCGTTGCCATCCGTGGGGAGGCTCGGGATACGACCCTGTACCTTAACTTTCACTTTATTCTATCTATACACTATGTGGTTTGATGTACATACCCATCAGTTAAGTGCGTGCCCTTCCGAAGCTATCTTCAATTGCGAGGGAAGCTATATTCCTATGCCCGGTGAAGCCGCTTTCCTTTCGGTGGGGATACATCCGTGGTATTTGTCTAAGGAAAATTATTCGCATCGGCTGCATGAGGTGGAAGCGCTGATAAAGCACGATAAGCGGGTCGTGGCAGTTGGAGAGGCTGGGCTGGATAAATATGCCGAAGCACCCTTCGCCTTGCAGGAGGAGGCTTTCCGGGCGATGTGTTTCCTGGCAGAGCAATACCGTCTTCCTTTGATAATCCATTCGGTGAAGACTTATAATGAACTGATGGCGTTGAAGAAAGCGTTACATCCCAGCCAGCCTTGGATTATTCATGGGTTCCGGGGCAAAAAAGAACTGGCGCAAAGCCTGGTCAGACAAGGGTTTTATCTTTCATTCGGCGAACATTATCATCCCGATGCCTTGGCCGTTTTACCCGAAGACACTTTCTTGCTGGAAACCGACGAGAGCTGTGTTCCTATTGAAGAGCTTTACCGGCGTGCTGCCTCGATTCGGGGCAGGGAGCTTATGCCGTTTGCCGTCCGGATGGAGCAATTGGTTAACTCACTCTTTTTTAACCGGTAAAAATTGGTTATTCAGATAAAGTGTCGTACTTTTGCTACCGACTTGAATATAATGTTAAACTAAGAATCTCATTCGATGAATTTTGTAGAAGAATTAAAATGGCGCGGAATGGTTCATAATATGATGCCGGGCACAGAAGAATTGTTGGAAAAAGAAATGGTGACAGCTTACTTGGGTATCGACCCTACAGCAGACTCTTTGCATATCGGTCACTTGTGTGGAGTCATGATGTTGCGGCATTTCCAGCGATGCGGACACAAGCCTTTGGCATTGGTGGGTGGAGCCACAGGTATGATAGGCGACCCTTCCGGCAAATCGCAGGAACGTAATTTGCTGGACGAAGAGACCCTGCGCCATAACCAAGAGTGCATTAAGAAGCAGTTGGGCAAGTTCCTCGACTTCGAGTCGGACGCCCCGAACCGTGCAGAACTGGTGAACAATTACGATTGGATGAAAGACTTTACTTTCCTCGACTTTGCCCGTACGGTAGGCAAGCACATCACCGTCAACTACATGATGGCAAAGGATTCGGTGCAGAAGCGCTTGAATGGTGAGGCACGCGACGGACTTTCATTTACCGAGTTCACTTATCAGTTGCTTCAGGGATACGACTTTTTGCATTTATATGAAACTCGCGGTTGCAAGCTTCAGTTGGGCGGAAGCGACCAGTGGGGTAACATCACTACGGGTGCCGAACTGATTCGCCGTACCAATGGAGGAGAAGTATTTGCCTTGACTTGTCCGCTGGTGACCAAAGCCGATGGTACGAAATTCGGCAAGACCGAGAGCGGTAACGTATGGCTTGACCCGCGTTATACTTCACCTTACAAGTTCTATCAGTTCTGGCTGAACGTGAGCGACGAAGATGCCGAACGCTACATCAAGATATTCACCTCGATGCCGAAAGAAGAAATTGATGCGTTGATTGCCGAACATAAAGAGGCTCCGCACTTGCGTGCCTTGCAAAAACGTCTGGCAAAGGAAGTCACCGTCATGGTGCATTCCGAGGAAGACTACAATGCGGCGGTAGAAGTATCGGGCATCCTCTTCGGTAATGCTGCTTCGGATGCCTTGAAGCGTCTGGATGAAGATACGTTACTTTCTGTATTCGAGGGCGTTCCTCAGTTTGAAGTGGCAAAGACCGAAATCGAAGCAGGCATCAAGGCCGTTGACTTGTTTGTAGAAAAAGCGGCAGTGTTCCCTTCCAAAGGTGAGATGCGCAAGATGGTGCAAGGCGGTGGCGTATCGCTGAATAAAGAAAAGCTGACCGCATTCGACCAACTGGTTACAGCCGACGATTTGCTCGACGGAAAATATCTGCTCGTGCAGCGCGGCAAGAAGAACTATTATCTGCTTATCGCGAAATAAACAGGCTCTAAGAGCCTGTTTAAATTTTAAAGTTAATCATTAAAAGAGTGTTTCTTCTTTC
>ENA-UOIW01000227-UOIW01000227.1-human-gut-metagenome-genome-assembly--contig:-P58-NODE-227-length-55110-cov-26.874725_pt1 | contig 55110 bp, 62 predicted proteins | sample MGYA00242334_ERZ723881 | MGnify/ENA metagenome assembly ERZ723881 | reverse complement strand
GGGCGCTATCCAGGGATAATCGGGCAAACAGGCGCATGGAGGCGATTTCGTACAGGGCATCTTCCATGGCACCGTCGCTCAGGTTGTACCAATGCTGCATGCAGTGAATACGCAGCATGGTCTCCAGCGGATAGGGCCGTCGGCCATTGCCCGCCTTGGGATAAAACGGCTCGATGACAGCGGTCATATTCTGCCATGGCAGAATCTGCTCCATGCGGGAGAGGAAAATCTCTTTTCGGGTCTGACGGCGCTTAGTGCTGAATTCACTATCGGCGAAGGTGAGTTGATGGCTCATGATGTCCCTCTGGGATGCGCTCCGGATGAATATGATGATCTCATATCAGGAACTTGTTCGCACCTTCCCTAGGGGAGGTGATTTTTCAGCCATTGAGCGTAAGCAGAATTTATGAGTTCTGTTCCCTGGTGCTTCCTCGCTCACTCGGGGCTTCGCCCTGTCGCTCGGCTGCGGCGAGCACTGCTGGCTCGATCATATCCGTGGCCGGAAGATACTACTCCTCCCCCGAGTCGCTCTCCTGTACTCACTACAGCGAGACAAGCCGCACGAAGATTTCTATCGTCCCTGCTGCCATATTCGAATCGTTTTTATTAACCCTGGCTCCCGTCGTGACAGAACACTACCTCCTGTAAAAGGGGGACTAAGGCCCCTGAGTCACACACCTGAAATTAATAATGCGGAGTTTTACGATAATGTCATTGCTAGAAACTTTCCTGACCGCTTCTCCCGCTTCTCAGGGGGCAACAATCCTGTTCCTTGCCATGCTGATCTACTGGCAAAAGCGATAAATCCATGCGGGCTGGCCTTTGGCCAGCTTCGCTGTATAAGGGGAAAAATGCGGCATATCCAGGCATTTCACTAGGCAATTTGAATTCAGATATCTATGCTTGGGATCCGGACAACAGGAGGTAACAAGATGAAACTTCAAGATATACAGATAGATAATACCGTAAGGAGTGGCCTTAATTCTTTCACTGGTGGGGTGATTATTCGTGATACAAAGGTATTGATCACGCTCAATCTCCCGGATGGACAGAAAACCACTATTGAGGGGGAATGGCGGCATATGTCAGACGCCAACAGATTGTCAGAACGTATTACGATGCTTCAGCATGCGATCTATGAGCAGTATGAGGAATACAGAGCAGATATTCCCGTCAGCTGGTCCAGATAACGTCTGACAGACCTCACCGGCGAGCAGGACGTTTGCCAGCATCATTCTCCTAAGCACTTAAATATTCCCTTTCAGCATGGCTACCGCATCCGCTTCGGGCATCTGAAACTGCACCCGGTGCCGTGCCGCGACATCGAGCGCAAACACCTTCGTATAGACCTCCGTGGAACTGATCGATTTGTGGCCCATCAGGCTCTGCAAAACCTTCAGTGGTATGCCGGCGTACAGCATATGCATCGCGTAGGAGTGACGGAACGTATGGGGGGTAACCGGTACTGAGAACGTCACCCCGTCGGCCGCTGCGGCCTCCACCGCTTCGCTAAGCCAGGTGCGCACGGTACGGTCTGTGATCTCCCAGATACGTGCCTTCTCCATTCTGCCGGTGCGCTTGTTTCGTCTTTCCAGCGGAATTTTCAGGGTGGCCACCATCATCTGCAGCTGGCTGACATAGTGGTGATCGGAAAGGGGAACCAGACGATGGACCTGACTGCCTGCGGGGGCACGACCTGCCGTCCTGGCCGCTTTCTCGGTGCGCTGCTTGAGCGTGGCCAGCTGCACGAACGGATACGGCGGCACCAGCGAAAAATCCCCCCGGGTCAGCGCGAGCGCTTCATTAATGCGCGCGCCGGTGTTCCACAGCGTCGCCAGCAGCATCTTGCGGTGAAGATCCGGCACGTAATGGAGCAGGGCGCTGACTTCCGGCGCCAGCAGGTATTTCGGCAGTTCATCCTGCACGAGCGCCATCTGGCGCAGGGCGAGGGCGGCAGGGTAATCGATGGCCACCGGGAGCAATGTTCCGGGAGATGCCGGAGATCCAACTGGAACCAGGTTATTCATAATTTCTTTTAACTTTTTTCTTTGCCGAGAATTTTATTCGTAATATTACCGGAGTCAGGATGACTAACCAGCCAGCGACGGCCAGCCAGAAAACAGACGAAGTCACAAACAAAACTACCCCGTCAATGACGGTAGACACGATATTTTCGGGCACAGGTTTCACTCCTCTTCAGTGGGTGGCTATGGAACGGGAACATTCATGACACCAACATCCAGTAGATAAAGCACAGAAAACCCATCCCCCATCCCCAGAACAGGATCTGGCCGCGGTATTTATCCCGCAGGTTAAAAAATGGATGTGCCTGCAGGTCAACGAGCTCCTCACTTTGCGAGGCAAGCTCCCTTTCCAGCTCCAGGATTCTTTTCTGCGACTGAGCACACAGGGTAGCCAGCCGGATGACCCCGGTTGCCCGTTGCGCCACCTCCAGGTCTGAATCCCCGCTCTGCGGCAGAGACAGTTTTTCTGCCCGCAGTGGCAGGGCGTCACATTTCTCGTCCGGGAGCTGGCCCCCTTTCCTGTGCAACAGATGATAAAATGGACGATTCTTAAGTGAAGTAATTAACTGTTTTTGCGACCGTTTTTTGCCTTCGAGCTGCGCGATTTTTTCCTGCAGCCCGCGATAACAGTCTTCCAGCCGGCGTACCGCGGATACCAGGGGCTCCACCCGGAGCGTTGAATACCTGCCCCGCGGCAACTGTAGTTCGTCTGCCCGCAGCGGCATTGAGCTGGTTTCCCCGGCCGGGAACCGGAAACCCATTGCGTGCCACAGTCTGTCCCTCCGGATCTTGTTTTCTTCGTTTTTTTCATCAACCTGGGAAATTTCAATCGGCAAAACCCTGGTTTCTGGCGGAAGGCCTCTGGCCCAGAGCACAAACTGCTGCGTGATCCAGCTACCCAGGCCGTGTCCCTGCAGGCGGCGTTCCAGTCTGAACTCATCTGTAAACAGATGCAGGGCCTTCTGTTGAGGCCAGTAGATTGCAGTGAAAGTCTGAGTCTTCGTCAGTTCGGTATCGGCCAGGTACAGTGTCATTATGCAGGAGACCCGGTACAATCCGTCGGGAAAATGGTCAGAAGTTGCCCCCCACGATTGCTCCCTGCTCAGAATGACGACCAGATTTTCCTCCTGGCGGGTACTGTTATTTGTAATGATCTTCGGCAATGTCACGAGCCACATTGTTTTGTCCATAACAGTCCGGGTCACGAAGTCGGTCATGTTTTTTCCCTGGAGGGTTATACCCCGGTGCTGTCAGCAGTTATCGGATAGGGGAGTGTCCCCTGACCCCACGAAAGCCTGCAGGGCATCCGCTCTGGAGGGCAGTTCAATACAGTCCCCGTGCAGTGGGTTAATTTCTTCGTCAATGGCTTCGTTGTAAAGCATGCGAAGCCGCCACCCCTTCATCGGGAGAGAGTTCTGTATGGCCAGCACCATCCCTTCCGGCGACAGCAGTTCACGAAGGGTGTAGCAGGCCCCGATCCGGGTCGAGTCCCGCAGCCACATCACGGGGTATTCACTGACCAGCTGGTCATACACGCATTCTGCCGTATGGAAGTAATTCTCATCCGCCCTGCATAAATCACACATAATCCTTCCTTAACTGAAAATTCCGCCTGTAAGCCTTGTGAAGCCATCATCAGAACAGTGAACAATACAGTTTAAAGACCTTATCGATGAGGCAGGCTTTCCACGGCGGACCGCTGTGTTCAGACTGCGACAGATGGTAGTCTCCGGTGAGCACCCAGAACTCAGGCTGGCCTGATTGTTCTGCCACCATTCTGCCGTTTCGTTTGAGAATTTTGGGAGATCGCCATTCCTGACGCCGCCGGGCTGTCTCGACGGGGCAGTCCTCATTAAGGCCAGAGTAAAGCCACAGCTCCTGGTGGCCATATACATCCTCAAGCTCCCGGACCACATCGTTAAATGATCTAAATGTTGGTTTACCCATACCTCGCCTAAAAGCTTCGTTTTGACATCTTCCCTGTCTTTCAGGGCGGGGAGGCTGTCAAATTCCCCAGAACATCAGGTTTATCGCATTTTTGATGTCATTTTCCCGGTGGCTGAGATCGGCCACTTCCTCCCCGGTGACGGAGGACGTGACGCTGGCCATGTCCGTGGTCATCAGGCGGTAGCTTTCGTCCCCGATGTGCACCACCGGATAGAGTTCACGGGAAACCTTATCCGACAGCAGCCAGGCGCTGGCCAGCGGGATCACCATCCGTCGCCCGGGGGTATCGATGATGTCACTCTGCACATCCACGAACAGACGATAGCGGCTCTCTCTTTTATAGGCATAAACCTTAAACTGCATCTCACCAGTCCCTGTTTTCGTCGGCGAATGAACCGTTCATCTCAATAAAGCGGGCAACCTCGGCCATCCCTTCCTGATTTTCGGCCTGCCAGCGTTCGGCACGCAGACGACGGGCCTCATTCTGCATGGCCCTGTTCACCAGGCCGGAGATATTGACGTCCGCGGATTTCAGTAACTGATAACTGTCGCTGTCTATGGTGACGGTGATGCGCTGCTTCATGATGCACTCCGGAATACATACTAATGATATGTATATCAGTATAGCTTAATGATGCAGCTGACACACGCCAGACAGAAACATACTGTTATGTCGCCATTCATTTCACACCGTGAAATTCACATACACAATAATCACCAGAGAGATAACAAGCAGCCATACAGCCACGCCGTTAAATTACCTGACGGCCGCTCTGGCCGGATCCGACTTTTATGTTATTCCACAGTTTCCGGAAGTGTACCACGCACACGGAATAACCACAGCGCCCTTTCAGGGTGGTGAGCGGCCGGTCACGGGGCAGGGGAGGGGCACAACATATATGGTCACTGACAGCTGGAAACACCGCTACATCTTGTGTTTCCGGGCCGCTGCGCGCCGGCGGGGCTGAATCAGATCCGGAACTGGTATTTTTCGGATCTGCGGTGGAGAAATGAGAAAACAGGATATGCACAGCATATCCATATGCCGCGCATCTGCATAGTGCAGACATATGCATATGCCAATCATCTGCATATGTGACACCTATACAAACCAATCCGGGAGGCATATACTGCACATATGCACTCACACATCATGCATGATCAGTTGGAGGAACATCCATGCGCACAGTTTCGATATTTAAAAACGGCAATAACCGCGCCATTCGGCTGCCCCGGGACCTGGATTTTGACGGCGTCAGCGAGCTGGAGATCGTCCGGGAAGGGGACAGCATCATTCTGCGTCCCGTCCGGCCGACCTGGGGCTCGTTCGCGCAGCTGGACAGGACCGATCCGGACTTTATGGCGGAACGCGAGGATGTGGTCAGCGACGAAGGACGCTTTGAGCCATGAAGAAAACCTGGATGCTCGACACTAACATCTGCTCGTTCATCATGCGCGAGCAGCCGGCAGCGGTGCTGAAGCGCCTGGAGCAGGTGGTGCTGCGCGGTGATCGCATCGTGGTCTCGGCCGTGACGTATGCCGAGATGCGCTTCGGCGCCACCGGCCCGAAGGCCTCGCCGCGCCATATTCAGCTGGTCGACGCGTTCTGTGCGCGCCTCGATGCCATCCTGCCGTGGGACCGGGCTGCGGTGGACGCCACGACGGACATCCGGGTGGCGCTGCGCCTCGCCGGGACTCCGATCGGCCCGAACGACACGGCCATTGCCGGACACGCCATCGCGGCGGGCGCCGTCCTGGTGACAAACAATGTGAGAGAGTTTGAGCGGGTGCCGGGTCTGGTGCTGGAAGACTGGGTGAAGTAAGCCGCTCTTCGCAGGGTAATTTCTTGAATTACCCTGCAGGTTATTTCGGCGTGCCGGTTATTATGCCCTTAAGAGTGTAAAGCATGTCAAACTGGGCATAAGGCTCCCCTGTTTCCGCTGCGTGTCGGAGTTTTGCGTCCAGAAGGTCGGGCAGAGCGATACCGTGACTGAGTGAATGGTAAAGATCATAACCACTGACACAGATCACCCGTTTTCCTTTCACGAAGGCTGTCAGACCTTCATCAGTAAACCCCATCCAACTGATGAACACGCCCCGGGCCCACTTCGCCTTGGTGCTGAGTTTTCCTTCGAATACGTGCAAATCTGCCGCTGGCGTTCTGTTCTGATGCCACTTAGCTTCCAACAGGTAAAAGTCATCATTCAGCCGGAAGCTGCCGTCAATCTGCTCGCCCGTGTTACGGAATGACGAGCGGGGGGCAAGCTTAAAGATACTGAAAAGTTCTGCAAGCCATGCTTCAAAACGGAAACCCCGCGGATGTGGCGACAGGGATTTCATCTCGTTCATTTCGGCTATCAGTGAAGGCCAGTCGACACCGTGCCATGCCTGCACAGGCCTGTCGCCTTTGGCTGTATCAGCGTCCGTATTTTTCAGCCGTGAAATCAGTGCAAGCCAGTCATTTCGGCTTTGTTCGGCCTGCTCAGGCATGGTCTCCATTTTATACCGCCACAGGGTATCAAGAACCCGCAGGGCTGTCTCACGATCCACCTGTTTCAGCAAACATCTTACCCGTTTAGCTTTTGAGGTTCCTTCTTCCTTATAACATTCATCATCAATATCAATGTTCAGCTCTTCATCAAAAAAAGCCGACAGCGTACGGTTGGAGAAATCGAGTATCCAGCCCGGATCGCTTTCAAAGACGAGATTAAACAGTCTCAGGTCCTGTATTTTCAGTTTCATGCCAGCCTCCTGTTTTTACAGAGTATAACGGGATGTCAATTCAGGAGGTACTGAGTCAATGCCATGCGTCAATTTGGGTGGTTCCGATTTTTGGGGTTTCAGGATGTCACGAGCCCGGGAGAGGTTTAATGCGTAATTAGAGATAAATACTAAATATATTTGCTTTTTAAGCATTAATGCACTTGGCGCAATATTGTCAGTATATTTTTGCTTAAATTAAAAAAGTTAAGCGCTGGCAAAAAAAACCAGCGAAGCGCTGAAATAGCTCAATGACGGTATACTTCCCACATAAAAATGACGCATGAGTTATTCTCAGAATATTTCATGCGGGATGGCTGGTCCCGCGAAACACTTCCTGTTACATCATAACAGGTTGGTCACAGGAACTGATCAAGCAGAGAACACCAGACCAGAGAGAGTACCTCAGTTCATTAGCGATGGGACAGAAATAGTAACCAGATAAAAAACAGAACGGCAAAACACCATACTCCCTTTAATATCCAGCGATGATACCGGAAAGCTTGTTTCTCTCTGGCATCTGCTTCATGAATTGCGGTTTCTGGATTTTTTTTCATACGTCATCTCCGATCATTTATTATAGTATATATCAACAATTATAAATGTTCATCACCAGTAATGGAACTCCGGAGGATAGTAAGGAATGTTCAGGCAGGAAGCGTTACAACACCGTAATTCTGTATGGAAAGCAAAAGCAATATTGCTGCCAGGTATCCCCTTATGGTGTATCGTTTTAAGCTGCTTCGTCTTTATAACTTTTTTTATCGTTTTCATCATTTCTGGCAGTTATACCAGGCGTATTAATGTGTCCGCGGAAGTGACCACCTGGCCCCGTCCAATTGTTATATCAACCAGTCAACAAGGGTATGTAGTCAGATCATATGTGAAGGAAGGGCAGAAAATTAGAAAAGGGGACCGTCTTTATGAGCTGGATACAAGTAAAACAACCCGATCCGGCGTTGTCAGTGATAACGAATTTAACGAAATAACTTCTCAGTTACATGGAATTGATGAGATCATCCGAAACCTGGAAAAGGGGAGAGACGAAACACTGCAGTCAATTAAAGATCAGAGAAATAAATATAAGGAAGCATACGATATCTCGTCTTCGATTGTACGAACTGCAGAGCAGGGACTACAAAAAATGGAAAACAACATGAGAAATTATGAACAGTACCGGAAAAATGGATTAATTAACAACGATCAGCTAACAAACCAAATGTCGCTCTACTATCAGCAAGAAAATTCAGTCTTGTCCATTAAAAACCAGAATATACAAAATGCATTGCAAATAAAAAATCTTGAGAGAGAAGTTCAGATACAGACTTCAGAATATGACAGCAGAATATATCAGATGAAATTGCAGCGCAATGAACTTAAAAAAGAATTAATAAAATCAGGGCTAAATAGTAGCATTATAATAAGATCACCGTCAGATGGCATAATCGATACATTGAATGTATCTCAGGGTCAGATTGTTAATGCAGGTGATACTCTGTCGCAGATAATACCGGAGAGAGATAGAAAACTATACTTAATTTTATGGATACCTGATATGGCCGTTCCGTATATAAAAAAAGGTGACCACGTCAGAATCCGTTATGACGCTTTTGCATATGAAAAGTTTGGACAATTTAATGGCATCATTCATTCAATATCTAAGTCTCCTTCTTCGCAACAAGAAATGTTAAGCTATCACTTATTAGATAATATAAAGTTATTCTCTGGCCATGCTTATTACCGGGTCATGGTCACACCTGAAAATGATAGGATATATTATAACAAGGAAGAAATACATCTGGAGAATGGGATGAGAGCAGAATTAACATTATTCCTGGAAAATCGAAAGATATACCAATGGATGATATCACCACTCTATGATGTAGTAAAAAGTGCTCAGGGTAATATTCATGAAAAGTGAAGTTGTCAGTGTATTAAAAAACAAACTTGATTTAGGTTTGAAATCACGTTTTCCTATGATCCATCAAACGGAGTCTTCGGAATGTGGATTGGCATGCCTGGCAATGATATGTGGTTATTATGGAAAGAATATTGATATCTTTACGCTAAGACAAAAATTCAATCTTTCGAGCAGAGGAACTGATTTAGCAAGTTTAAATGATATTGCTGTTAAGATGCATATGTCTACGAGAGCTGTGTCCGTAGAGCTGGATGAGTTACATTCAGTGAAGCTTCCTTGCATATTACACTGGGATTTTAATCATTTTGTTGTATTAACAAAAATTAAGAATGGAAAATTCACAATTCATGACCCATCAGTCGGGATTGTGAAGGTTGCTAAGAGTGAACTCTCAAAAAAATTCACAGGTATTATTCTGGAAATATGGCCTGACAACAATTTTTTAAAAGAAAACGTAAAAAATAAAATCAGCCTTAGAGCCATGCTTGAAAATACCCATGGTTTATACAGTGCACTGACGAAAATATTTTTCCTGTCTATCATTATTGAAAGTATAAACTTAGTGATGCCTGTTGCAACCCAACTGGTCATGGATCATGCCATACCGGCAAATGACTCCGGTCTATTAACATTAATTTGTTTCGGCCTTGTTTTCTTTGTGGCACTCAGAACCATTACTGGTCTTATTCGCTCATGGACAGTACTGATTATGTCATCATTTATTAATGCCCAATGGCAAAAGGGATTACTGCAGCATTTACTAAAATTGCCTCTAGAGTATTTTGAACGCCGAAAATTTGGTGATATACAGAGCCGATTTGGTTCCCTGAACACCCTTCAGGAGACGTTTACAACCAGTATTGTCGGTGCAATAATTGACTCCATTATGATCATCGGATTATTGATTATGTTGGTACTCTATGGCGGGTGGCTTACCTGGTTTGTTATCCTTTTTACCTGTCTATATGTATTTATCCGGGTACTAACCTACAACAGATATCGTCAGTTATCTGAAGAGTCCTTAATAAAGGATGCAAGAGCTAATTCCTTCTTTATGGAGACACTTTATGGTATTGCCACTGTAAAGGTACAGGGGCTGAATAAACGGAGAGAGGAAAACTGGTTTAATCTTGAAGTTGACTCGATTAATACCGGAATAAAAGTATCCAGATTAAACCTGTTCTTTGGAGGCATTAATACACTGATTGCGACGATGGAGCAGATACTCATCCTCTGGCTTGGAGCCAGTTTAGTGATATCGGGAAATATGACAATTGGCATGTTTGTTGCTTTTAGTTCCTATCGAGGTCAGTTTTCTGATCGAATTGCATCATTTATAGATTTTTTACTCAGACTTCAGATCATGAGCCTTCATAACGAAAGGGTTTCGGATATAGCACTTACTGAAGTTTCCCCATTTAAAGATGATATTCCGGTAAAAAATGACATGTGCCCTGTCTCACTGTCGGCAAAGAATATCAGTTATAAATATGATAGTTATGCATCATATACTCTAAGACATCTAAATATAGAGATACAACCTGGTGAGCATGTAGCAATTACAGGTGCTTCCGGGACAGGGAAAACGACGCTATTGAAGGTACTGTGCGGATTATTCCCGGCAAGTGAAGGAAATATACTTGTAGATGGTATTGACATAAAAGAATTGGGTATTAACAACTATCAAAAATTAATCGCCTGCGTTTTACAGGATGACAGGCTTTTCTCCGGAACATTAAGGGATAATATCTGTTCCTTTTCTACTCAAATTGATGATAACTGGCTGATTGAGTGTGCCAGATTTGCACAGATACACGATGATATAGAAAGAATGCCGATGGGTTATGATACATTAATCGGAGAGCTGGGTGAAGGTTTATCAGGTGGACAAAAACAGCGTATTTTTATCGCAAGGGCAATTTATAAAAAACCATCCATTCTCTTCATGGATGAAGCAACCAGTTCTCTGGATAATACAAATGAACAATACATCAACGATGCGATAAAATCGCTGAATATCACACGCATTGTGATCGCGCACAGAAAATCCACTATTAACTCAGCTGATCGCATCATCACTTTACAGGAAAATTTATAATGCCACGACTTTTCAATTTAAAATATAAAGAACTGTTTGTGTGTTTAGGATTTATTTTTATTGCCTTTGCTTATCCGTGGATATTTCAGACATACCTGATTAACACAGGTATTGTTGGTATTGATATGGTTATCCCCTTAATGTCTTCAGCGATATTGATAACAATCACTCCAGTTTATTTTCAATTTTATAAACACACAAAGGGTTACGGTCTTGGCGAACGGCGTATTGATTTATTTATTGTGTTTATGTCTTTGATTTTATCAGTTCAATTTATGATGTTTCGTTATCAGTCGTCATATATACAGTCCCCTCCCTTGGATATCAATATCATTCTAGTTATAAATATCATTGCTGTAGTAATATTAGCACCTTTGTATGAGGAAATAATATTCAGAGGTGTTGTTTATGGATTTTTTAAAAATACATTGATGTGTAGCACAATGACTTCCGTAGTTTTAACCTCACTGATATTTTTATCCCTTCACTGGTATTATGATATATTAAGCTTGTTTATCCTGTTTTTTATCTCGGTGATCCTGACATATGCGAGAGTGCTGAGTTACGGAATATTACTTCCTTTTATACTTCACTCATTAATGAATGGCTTTGTTTTATTCTTGCGATTTCAATGACCATTCCGGGGTGCTATAGTTTTCTATCGTTATAACAGCGACCGGAAAAATTATAACTGGCACAGAGCTCTATACTTACCACCCTGTGCCTTTTATTTCAGCTACGATTATTTACAGGTGCCGCCCACTCCTGAACCACAATTACTTCCGGAGGATTTACCGCTACCACCGCCATTTCCATTTCCGTGAGAAAAACAGCCTCCTGCAAGCGCACCACCAACCAGACCCGTCCCCAGACCCAAAACGCCGCCAGGAGCACCGGCAATCATGCCGCCAATAATACCATTATTGCAGTTTGTAACATCTTGCCCCAGATTATTGTAATACCCGGTGTTACCTTTGTTATTACTTCCGGTATTTTTATTACTTTTTCCCATATTGGCATCCCGCACATCACCGAAGTGACCAGCGCCTGAAACCCTCTTCATTTCATCAAACGATAAAGTTTTCATAAAAACTCCTTTTACAGTGTGTGGACATTCATTTTGGTATAGATCTTTTGTAAAAAAACGTCAAGTATTTTAAACCTGTTAATATTCAGGGGGAGGGAAGATTAATCCTGTATGGCAGGCAATAATAATCTTTCTGTGAATGGATATATTATCCGAAAATCAGTTAGTTACTCCGGTAAGCAATGTTAAGGTTCAATCCCGCATGTGAAACCGAGCAGCGACAGGCATCTGAAACCGCAGACAGAGTCGGTCCGGTTCACAGGGAAGTGACATGGTCCAGGGCTCGAAAAACCCCTGTATAGCACACGCGTAGAACCCTAGTTGAAGCTGAAACCTGGTGAAGAACTGGGCTGGTATAACTGGAAAAAAGCCGTTTCCGCCACCATGCAGCCGCTGATGCACTGCCTTGAGGTGACGCTGCGTAACGCCATCGATTACAGTATTCGCCATGCCCGGTTGCCCGGCGCTGCCGGACACTGGCGAACCGATACCAACTGGATTTTTGATTTACCCCGCTATATCGGTGAAAAGACCTGGATACGCCAGAACAAGCGCTACAAAACCGATGCCCGTGGCCAGAAGCTCATGCATCACGGGAAACCGGTTTATGACCGGACAGCCTGGGAGGAAGACTGTATCCGTAAGGTGTCAAAACGTATCCGTGCTGCGGGCAAGGCGCCGACGGCAGAGCGGGTGATCTCCGGACTGGACTTTGGTTTCTGGACCAATTTTCTGACGAAAAACTACGATGAACCGCGGAACCGCTCGCTCCTGTGGCCCCAGTTGCTTCCGTCGGTGTTCCCCGGGTACCCCCCGTCACGTGCTGGAAAAGAAATTTACCCGTATCCGTGACTTGCCTAACCGCCTGGCGCACCATGAAGCAGTCTGGAAATTCCAGGAGGAAGATCCGGTTACCGGTGCGCCGGATTACAACCGCCCGGTATATGGTCTTCAGGCGTCCCTGCAGCTGTTGCGTCGGGCATGGAAAGACATGCTGGAGGCTCTCAGCTGGCTCAGTCCTGCAAGGCATGCTGCGTTTCTGGCAGAAGGCCATCACCTGCGTTTCGAGGCACTGGCCACGCACGACGGTTTGCTGAGTTTCACCGGACGGGCACAGCTGATGCACGACCTGAACGTGCGGCGCAGTAAAGAGATCAGAAAATTATTGCGGGGGCTCGGACAGCAAAAAATCATCCGCCTGACCAGCCGTACCCGGATCATTGGCATTATTGGTCCCGATTTTATCCGTACCCTCTGAGGAGCCCCCTCCTTTGTGGAAGGGGACTCCTCACAAAACCGTCAAGGCTGAACGACTTCCGGGTTCAGATACCATCTTCAGCAAGAGGTGAGGCAGTCCTACCTTCTTGCTGCATATTCTGGCATGCATTGCTGTCGTAAATCCATTTTTCACACGCGCCGATATATTACACTCTGAAGATTAAGTCTCACTAAACCGATTGGCGAAGCACACGTTTTTCAGCCCTTAGCCACAGTTCACCGGCACCAGGTACGAAGAATGGGACATTGTGCGTTCCGCCGCCAGAGCCGTGGGCTGATACCCAGGTCGTTACTTCTGGGCTACTACCAAAAGCGGCGCCTGCCTCTACGCCTTCATGAATCCTTTGAGGATCTTCCTGGATAGTGAAAGCATGCTTTAAGCTTGGGTGATTATTATAATCTTCAATATTATCAATAGGTAAAACGGAAATAAGTAACGTGTGTGAACCACATTCCGAGTGACTACACGGAAAACTGACCCAGAAATCGGGAGACCAGTCACCAACACATACAGGATTCACATGCCATTCCCAGCCAGCAAGGTCGAAAAATGCGGCCCAGCGTGCTTCCAACGCAGTTTTGAACTGCAACCCTTTGTAAATTGCACCCATTATTGAGACTCCTGTTTCTCAGGATAGTTGATAGTCGCGCATCCACTGAACCGTAAGTTGCTTATTAATGGCCGGAACATCATCTGGCTCAGCCAGAAAGTAAAAATGAGGGGATCCAGACCGCTTCAGTACTTGATAACGATGGGACCCACCGCCGAAATGAAATCCGCCATCTTCGTGCAAACTTAACAAGACAGGCGAGATAGGCCATCCTTTTGCGATATGAAGTATGGCCATCCCCAGCTTCCGGGGTTCAAGCCTCGTCCAGAGACTGGAATCTGTCAGTCGAAAGAAGGAATTAATAAGAGGTTCAAAATCAGCAAAAGAGGCTTTCCCCAGCACCAGAGAACTGAGATCAATTTGTTCACAGTCAGCAGGCTGCAATACCCATGTACCCGGAAGGTCAATCGTATGTTTGCGCCCCGGAACAGACAGATCCCAGTTAATTTCTGTCTGTCCTGCCGTTGGCCATCTGTCCGGACACAACCCCTCCAGGGCATCAATCTCATCATCTGAAATCCGGTACAATTCTTCCTTGGAATCACCTTTAAACAATGAACTCAACGCTTCAACCCACATATCGCGAGCGACTTCGTTCTGGTTATCTTTCATTGCCATGTTCTCATATTCAAAGAGGACCACATTATGCACCTTTGCCCGCTCAGGAGCCTAATACATGAATACGTTAATCACCTCCAATACCGGGCTTCCGAATTAGCTTTTTTCGGATCTGACCGGGAAAAGAGAGAATACAACATAGGTTCAACATATCCATATGCCGGGCATCTGCATAGGTGTGGCATACGCATATACTTACCATCTGCATATGCTATGACTATACATATGCTTTGCATCTGCATATACTGAACATAGTCATACAGGCCGGTCGGCCAGGAGGAAATGATGAGAACTGTATCCATTTTTAAAAACGGCAATAACCGCGCCATTCGTCTGCCCCGCGATCTGGATTTTGAGGGAGTGAGCGAGCTGGAGATCGTCCGGGAAGGGGACAGCATTATTTTGCGTCCCGTCCGGCCGACCTGGGGCTCGTTCGCGCAGTTCGAGAAGGCAGACCCGGACTTTATGGCGGAGCGCGAGGACGTTGTCAGCGACGAAGGACGATTTAACCTGTGAACAAGACCTATATGCTCGACACCTGTATCTGCTCGTTCATCATGCGCGAGCAGCCGGAAGCCGTCCTGAAGCGCCTGGAGCAGGCGGTGCTGCGCGGCCAGCGCATCGTTGTCTCGGCCATCACTTATTCTGAAATGCGCTTCGGGGCCACCGGCCCGAAGGCCTCCCCGCGCCACGTCGAGCTGGTCGACGCGTTCTGCGCCCGCCTCGATGCCATCCTGCCCTGGGATCGCGCTGCGGTGGACGCCACCACGGAGATTAAGGTGGCGCTGCGAATGGCCGGGACGCCGATCGGCCCGAACGACACGGCCATTGCCGGGCACGCCATCGCCGCCGGTGCCGTGCTGGTGACGAATAATACGCGGGAATTTGAGCGGGTACCGGGTCTTGTGCTGGAAGACTGGGTAAGATAACGCTGTAAAACAAAACAGGCGGTCTGGCGCAGCCGGACACTCTTTCAGTCAGCGGTATATAAAGGAATAAAAGATGCCTCTGATCACGCGGCTTATGCTGCAAAACTTTAAAAAGTTTCCGGAACTGGACCTGCGCTTCACTCATGACCGTAACATTCTGGTCGGGGACAATGAGTCCGGGAAAAGCACGATTCTGCTGGCCCTTGACCTTGTGCTGAGTGACAGCCGGCACCGGGTCGAGGCATTGGGTGTGGAATCGCTCCTGTCCCAGTCAGCAGTAAGGCAGTTTCAGGAAGGTGAGCGCCGCGCCGATCAGTTACCCGTGCTGACAGCTGACGTTTTCCTGAGTAATGGGGGAGATCCTGACCTGAACGGCAGGCAAAATCTGGCGGGTATCAATGCGGATGGTCTCAGAATGCGTATTGCACCAATGACGGAGGAATACGGCCAGGATATTCACAATGTACTACAGCAGGATCCCGATAATTTTCCCTATGAATACTATTCCGTGCGGTTCAGCACCTTCTCCGGTGGTCATTTCGCCAGCTTCAGACGCTATCTGCGCCATCTGCTCTTAGACAGTGCACGCATCGATAACGAGCACGCCGCACAGGAATATACGCGCACAGTTTACAGCGTCAATGTGCCGGTGGCCGATCGGTACCGGCTTGAAAACAGTTACCGGCAACAGAAAATGCACTTCTGCACCCGGCATCTGTCAGCCATAAACGACACGCTGGAAACGTATCAGTTTGGCGTGCGTTCCGGTGCTAAATCAGGGCTTGAGGCGAATCTGGACATTACCGAGGACGGTATTTCCATTCGTCACCGTGGAAAAGGAAGGCAGTGCTTCATCAAAACGGAGTTTGCGCTGCAGCGGCATCAGCAGCAGGGAGAGCTCCACGTACTGTTGCTTGAGGAGCCGGAAAATCATCTCAGCCATGTCAGTATGAAGAGGCTGGTTAATCAGCTTGCCACTGAACGGCAGACGCAGGTGTTTATTGCCACACACAGCAGCCATATCTCCTCCCGCCTCGATCTGCGTAAGGCAATCCTCCTCGGGTCTGCCCGGCCGGTACTGATGAATGAACTTTCCGCTGAGACTGCCGCCTTCTTCATGAAAGCACCGGATAATAACGTACTGGAATTTGCGCTGGCCAGACGTGTGCTGCTCGTGGAGGGGGATGCTGAGTTTATTCTGATCGAGGCCTTTTATCGCCGCCTGTATGGCAGGGCACCGGAGGAAGACGGAGTTCACATCATCGCTATCGGCGGAACGAGTTTCCGTCGTTATCTTGAACTGGCCCGTCTTCTGGAAAATCGCGTCGCGGCCCTTCGTGATAATGACGGCAACTATCAGCAAAACTGCGATGAACGCTATGCTGACGTGATTTGTTCCCGCTCCCGGGTATTTGCTGATCGCGATAACACCCGATCCACATTTGAAATCAGCCTGTATCAGGATAACGCTGATCTGTGTGATACGCTTTTCCTCGGACCCCGCCGGACACTCACGGTGCAGGAATACATGCTGGCCAATAAGGCAGAAGCAGCATTCCGGCTGTTACAGCTGCACGCCGGAGAGCTGACCGTACCTGATTATATTCAGGAGGCACTGGCATGGATAAGAGAGTGATATTTGCGGTTGCCGGCTCGGGCAAGACCACGCTGCTGATACGACGGTTGAGTGAGGACAGGAGGACGCTGCTCCTGACCTTCACCGTGAATAATGAAGCGCATCTGCGGGCACAGATTATCAGACGTTTTGGCTTTATCCCGGAAGGGATCAGGGTGATGACCTGGTTTGAGTTTCTGCACGGTTTTTGCTTCCGGCCTTTCCTGCAGGAGCAGCTGGCATCGCGTGGCCTGAGCTTCGACCAGCCCCCACCCAGAATACCGCGCACGAATGCCCGGCATTATCAGGATCCCGCCGGACGGCTGTATCACCGGAGGCTCGCACATTTACTGACAGCCCGGGGGTTGCTGCCGGATATCCGTATCCGGCTTGCCCGTTACTATGATGAACTGCTTGTCGATGAAGTCCAGGACTTTGCCGGACATGACTTTAATTTTCTGCTGGAGCTCTGCCGCGCGGAAATCACTGTGCTCTGTTGCGGCGATTTTTATCAGCATACCTTTGATACAAGCCATGACGGCAACGTTAATTCAACGCTGCACGACGACATCACGCGATATGAGGCCCGCTTCGACGCAGCAGGTTTCGCGGTTGACCGGGACACGCTCAACCGGACATGGCGTTGCTCAGCTTCAGTGTGCGAGTTTATCACCGGGCAACTGAACATCCGTATCGCTGCCCATGGGATACATGCCTCCCTGATTGAAACGATCGCAGATACAGAGCGCTCAGCCACCCTGCACGCCGATAATACGGTGATTAAGCTCTTCTATCGTGAACATCACCGTTACGGCTGCTATTCCATGAACTGGGGCGCCAGTAAAGGGCTCGATCACTTTCAGGATGTCTGCATTGTGATGGGATCCTCCCACTGGAAGCTTCTGACCCGTCAGGAACTGGCAACCCTTCCACCGTCGTCCCGTAACAGGCTGTACGTGGCATGCTCACGGGCGCGCGGCAACATTTATTTTGTTCCCGAAACTCATCTGCGCCGATTCCGAAACTGAGTTACCGACTTCTCAGTCGGGCACAAATCAGTAAAAAGCGAGGGTCATCGACGGGAATACCGGCTGGACAGGTGCGGTTCCGGTTCTCGCTTTCCGGAACCTGGCTAACAATATGTAACATTATCATTAAATACAATTATGCCAGTTATTTTTATTCGCAAAATGCTAATAATGTGGCATACACGCCAGTATGAAAACATTGTTAACTTTTTAAGTTCTGAATGGTATGTCGCTTGTGCAGTTAAAAGTGCAGATCATTGAAAGTATTGTACGGTTTTGTTGACCGGAGACTGTTTCATCGTCGCGGATAATGAGCAGAATTATCTGTCCACTATATCTGGGGCAGGCTGAAAACATGGAATGGTTGGTTATGGATGCTGAGATCCTGTCATTTATGAAACAATTTCATTTGTGGTACTGTAAAAATAGTTTTTCTGATTTACCTGAGCTGTGAATATGGCATACTGCAGATGTTACCCGGCCGCACTCATGCCGGGTAACGAACTGTGTATTGTGATGATTTTTTATTACAGGGGGATGATCGTGATCAATAAGATTTGCCAGGTAATTGACGGGGAGTACGTCTGCGACATTGATATCAGTGTGGAAGAATGGAAAGCTCTGTTAATGAATGAAAAGGTTTTTGACTCTAAAAGTATTGAGGCGTTAAAAAAATGGTATATTGAACCAAATCATTCCTGCACATGTTTCGATATAGGCAAAAAGTACGAACAGCACAGTATGAGTGCTAATGGCGTTATTAACGGGCTCGGTGGTAGAGTTCAAAAAGAGCTTGGCAGATTTGAAGTTAAAGGGATCGGCAATATAGCACCTGGCACAAAATTCATTACAGTCATGAAGAGTAAAGAAACCGGTGAAAAACCAAAAAGATACTTATGGACTATTCGTGATGAACTTGTTCAGGCAATTAAAGAACTGGATTTTTTTGGGTCGAAAGAAATAACCACCAATGAGTATTACTCAGACGATGAGTTGATCAACGCCATGGAGGCGAATAATACATTTGATGTCGCGCAGACATTTGAATATACAGGGGAAGCTAAACCAAAGAAACATGCAACAGAAGTAAAAAATAGCGTCTCGTACCCAAGAAGTAAAGGGGTTTCAAAAAATGCACTGAACAAAGCAGGTTACAGATGTGAAGTCGATGGCGAACACCCAACCTTCAGAAGGCGTAACTCTCCCCTGAATTATACTGAACCTCATCACATTGTACCTATGTCCAGGCAGGATGACTTTAACACTTCGCTTGACGTCGAAGAAAATATAATATCGCTGTGTTGCAATTGCCATAAGCAAATTCACCTCGGACAGGGATATGAAGAAATGCTTGAGAAAATATATAATGAGAGAAAGGAGTTGTTAAAACAGGTAGCTATCGATATATCTCTGGAGGATTTGATTCGCTATTATAAAGGACAGAACAGGTGAATGTTATTCAATAGTAATGCTTTTACCTTACTTACAGAGAATGTCATTATTTCCTGGCAGTTACCGATTTGGCGCGTAAAAATACAAAACCCGAAATTAATCGGGTTTGAATTATTTAACGATTAACAGACTCCTGTGTCCAGGAATGATGTAAAACCACGCTTATCGTGACATTTCTGCAAATTTTACTTTTGAGTATCAAGCCATTTATTCATCTGCTCAATTTCACCTTTTTGAGCTTTAATGATGTCCTGCGCGAGCTTTCTCATTTCGGGATCTTTTCCGTATTTTAGCTCAGTCTCAGCCATTGCTATTGCCCCTTCATGGTGTGCTACCATGCCTTTCGCAAAAGCCTTGTCGGGATCGGATTCATTTACAGCAGTCATCATTTTGTCATGCATGTCTTTCATGCCAGCCATATATTCCTGTGACGAAGCTGAGGTAGACATATCAGTCATTTTCATTTCTGAATGTTCTGCTGAAATCGCTGGCAGGGATAACATTAATACTGCAAATAAAGTGTTTCTGGCTTTCATAAAAAATATCCTTTTAGCGTTGATACCCGTTAACTGTAGCAGAATCTGATAAAAATGCCCCCTGTAGGGGGCAAAGATGTTGCAATATATCCGGTTACGGAAAAATCTATCAAGGAAATCAGGACTGCAAAGATACTACCATCGCCGTCAGCCTGCATTGAGCATACGACGATGCGCTTCGGCCATGGCCTGATGTGGGCCGGACTGACCGTTATTCATAAATTCATGGGCAACTGCAGCTCTTTCATGCTCATTCATTGCCGCGAATGACTTTGACGGCCCGGTAGGGGAAACGGTCTGACTTCCCATCATCCTCTGATGACTTTCCACCATTTTCTGGTGCGCATCCGCCGACCCGTTCGTCATGGTTTCATGGGCAATAATGGCCTGTTCATGCTGGCCCATACCGGTCATACGAGGAGCAGTCCCCTGGATCCCGACAGGAGCCGCAGCAGACTGCATCTGGTGAGCAGGAGCCTGTGCATTGTTGACGCGATCATGGATATTCACGGTTTCAGTGGCCCAGGCCGATGAAATTAAACCAAAGCCCAGCAAAGATGCTAATACGATATTTTTCATGATAACTCTCCATTTCTGAATTAGTGATGTCCGGGGAAGTACAACCGGTGTTTTCAGTTCCATAACTGAAACAAGTTCGGCAGCGTTTATTTCTCCGGAAGAGGGCTGGATATTCATTTCCTGGCGTACTCTGACGCCGGGTATTGATGAAGCAATCCAGCCTTCCTGATAAGTTGCACTAATTATATCGAATGGCTTCTGTTTGCTGCATGACAGGCTAATGACATCTTTGTCATTTACATCTTTATTTTCAGCATTGGGTTTCCGGGATCATTTTCTCCAGTCTGGGCACGGATAAGATAAAACGCGTGGAGCGTACGTCTGATTCCACCTGCACTCTTCCGTGATGTGCTTCCACGATTGACTTCACAATCGCAAGGCCGATGCCGCTGCCTTCTCCTTTTCGTTGTCTGGATGGATCCACCCGATAAAAACGGTCAAACAGCCTTGATAAATGTTCTTCAGGGATCGGTTTCCCCGGATTTTCAATCACAAGGTCAAAAAAGCTCTCCTGCTCTCTTATTGAGACGGTGATTGCCTGTCCCTCCGGGGTATAACGCAGGGCATTGGATAACAGATTATTGATCGCCCTTCTGAACATTTGTGGATCTCCCTCAACCAGGCAGGGCATCCCGTTAAATTTGAGCGTGATATTGCGTTCTTCGGCCCAGGCTTCGAAAAACTCGAAGACTTTCATGACTTCCGCTCTGAGGTCAAACATGACCCTGTCAGGTATCAGCTGATTATTATCTGCCTGTGCCAGGAACAGCATATCGCTGACCATTTTGGTCATCCGGTTATACTCTTCAAGACTGGAATAGAGGACATCCTCAAGTTCCCTCTGTGTTCGATCCTGACTCAGTGCGATTTCAGTCTGCGTCACCAGATTGGTGATGGGCGTTCTGATCTCATGCGCGATATCGGCAGAGAAATTGGCCTGGCGGGTAAAGACATCCTCAATCTTTCCAATCATATGATTGAACGAGATAACCAGTTGCTCCAGCTCAATGGGAACGCGTGTCGGTTCCAGTCGCGCATCAAGATTCTCGGAGGTGATGTTTTTAATGGCATTGCTGACATTACGAAGGGGCAGGTGCCCCTGACGGACAGCGATTCGAATGATCAGAACAATCAACAGGCTTATCACGACGGCAATCGCAATCAGGTTCTTTTTCAGCGCATCGAGGTAATGGAGATGGAAATTAATGGATAGGCCAGTCAGCATGACATAGTTCTGCTGTTTGCCCTGAAATATCGCCTGACCAGAGGAGGCGATAATCCTGTATGTTTCCATCTTCATTTCGGACCCGGTATCCATCGGTCCCGCAGGATCCTCCACCGTCCAGAGAAAGACATCCCGTGCGCGGCTGTGCTCGCTAAAATCTGCTGAATTCACTGCCGGGCGTAGTGCCGCCCCCTGAGCTGAGCTAAAGAGCACTTCACCCCTGGGATTGAGGAGCAAAAGGGCAACGTTGCGGTAGCTGGCAATTGATTCCTTTATTTTGCTTACTTTTTTTTCATCCGGATCTGCCGGGGACTGGAGTATACGGCTCAGTGTGGTGCTGATTTGTTGCAGATCGCTGACATCCTGCTCGGCAAAATGCTTTTCAACAGAATGCAGCATAAACCAGGTGAAGGCGATAAACGCCAGTATTGTGGACAGGCTGATAAAAAAGGTCAGCCGCAGAGCGAGTGAGAAAGGTCGTCTGGACGGTTTGCTATGCATCCGGGATCTCCAGCATGTAGCCCACGCCCCGCACTGTCTGGATCAGTTTTGTCCCGTAATCGTTGTCTATTTTAGCGCGGAGTCGCTTTACTGCGACATCAATCGCGTTAGTGTCGCTGTCAAAATTCATGTCCCAGACCTGAGAGGCAATCAGGGAGCGGGGAAGAACTTCTCCCTGATGGCGAATGAAGAATTCCAGCAAGCTGAACTCTTTACTGGTGAGCACAATGCGGTTCCCGGCGCGGCTGACTTTTCTGGATACGAGATCAACCGAGAGGTCAGCCACTTTAAGCTGGCTTTCCGTGATCATCGTGTTTCCCCGCCTGAGGAGGGTTCTTACCCGGGCGAGCAGTTCAGCAAACGCAAAGGGCTTCACCAGATAATCGTCCGCACCCAGCTCAAGTCCTTTGACCCTGTGTTCAATCGTGCCAAGGGCCGTCAGCAGTAATACCGGCATCCCCTTTCCGGCACTGCGCAGCATACGGATGATATCCCAGCCGTTTACATCAGGCAGCATGATATCCAGGATGACTAAATCATACTCGGCTGTCATGGCAAGATGATATCCGGTCAGACCATTATCAGCGTGATCCACGACGAACCCCGCCTCTGTCAGCCCCTTGCTGAGATATTCACCTGTTTTAATTTCGTCTTCAACGATTAATATTTTCATCATGCTCCCCGGCTGGCTGCTAATGTCATTTTATTGCGCCCACGATCGTTATCAACGGATTACAGCAAAAATGACAACATTGTCATTATCCTGTCACCCGGCAAACAGAGAGCGTTCGGTAAAGTATCCCTATCAATACTCTGGATTTCGTTTGAACCATTTACCAGGTCTGCCTGTACGAGAAGCGTTATGTTCAAATTAAAATTACTCAGCATCAGTACCATATTCATCCTGGCTGGTTGTGTTTCTCTGGCACCTGAATATCAGCGTCCGCCAGCTCCGGTTCCCCAGCAGTTTTCATTGTCTAAAAACAGTCTGACGCCTGCGGTAAACAGCTATCAGGATACGGGCTGGCGAAACTTTTTTGTCGATCCCCAGGTCAGCAGGCTGATCGGTGAAGCCCTGAATAATAACCGTGATTTGAGAATGGCTGCCCTGAAGGTTGAAGAGGCCCGGGCCCAGTTCAACGTCACGGATGCAGATCGTTATCCCCAACTGAATGCCTCATCCGGGATCACATACAACGGTGGTCTGAAAGGTGACAAGCCGACCACACAGGAGTACGACGCGGGTCTGGAGCTCAGCTATGAGCTCGATTTTTTTGGCAAACTTAAGAACATGAGTGAGGCTGATCGCCAGAACTACTTTGCCAGCGAAGAAGCCCGTCGTGCCGTACACATCCTGCTGGTCTCCAACGTTTCACAGAGCTATTTCAGCCAGCAACTGGCGTACGAACAACTCCGTATTGCGCGGGAAACGCTGAAAAATTATGAACAGTCCTATGCTTTCGTTGAGCAACAGCTCGTGACCGGGAGTACGAACGTTCTGGCACTTGAACAGGCGAGAGGACAAATCGAAAGTACCCGCGCCGAAATAGCCAAACGAGAAGGCGATCTGGCTCAGGCAAACAATGCCCTGCAACTGGTGCTGGGAACGTACCGCGCACTTCCGTCAGAAAAAGGGATGAAAGGCGGGGAGATCGCACCAGTAAAATTGCCACCAAATCTATCTTCACAAATTTTGCTGCAGCGACCGGATATTATGGAAGCGGAATATCAGCTGAAAGCGGCTGATGCCAATATTGGCGCAGCGCGAGCGGCCTTTTTCCCCTCCATTACCCTGACCAGTGGTCTTTCCGCAAGCAGTACGGAGCTGTCAAGCCTGTTTACGTCAGGAAGTGGAATGTGGAATTTTATCCCTAAAATTGAAATTCCTATTTTTAATGCTGGCAGGAATAAAGCCAATCTGAAGCTGGCTGAAATTCGCCAGCAACAATCGGTGGTTAATTACGAACAAAAAATTCAGTCAGCCTTTAAGGATGTTTCCGACACGCTTGCGCTGCGCGACAGTCTTAGCCAGCAACTTGAGTCACAGCAGCGTTATCTTGATTCACTTCAGATAACTCTCCAGCGTGCCAGAGGATTATATGCAAGTGGTGCTGTCAGTTACATCGAAGTGCTGGATGCAGAACGTTCCCTCTTCGCTACGCAGCAAACCATTCTCGATCTTACCTATTCCCGACAGGTTAACGAAATTAATCTGTTTACCGCGCTGGGTGGCGGTTGGGTAGAGTAAATTTATTTAATTAATCAGGAAATTAAAAATGCGTAATTCACTTAAAGCCGTTTTATTTGGTGCCTTCTCTGTCATGTTTTCTGCCGGTCTTCATGCTGAAACACATCAGCATGGCGATATGAATGCTGCCAGTGATGCTTCGGTACAGCAGGTTATCAAGGGCACCGGTGTCGTTAAAGACATTGATATGAATAGTAAAAAGATTACCATTTCGCACGAAGCAATCCCTGCTGTGGGCTGGCCTGCAATGACCATGCGCTTCACTTTTGTTAATGCAGACGACGCTATCAATGCCCTGAAAACCGGCAACCATGTCGATTTCTCGTTTATTCAGCAGGGCAATATCTCCTTACTCAAAAGCATTAACGTTACGCAATCCTGATTATCAGTCCGGAGCGAATACATCCAGTGCGCCTGAACATTCATTAAGGGATTACTGTGAATGAATGATCGGGCGCATATGCCAGGTGTTTTGATTTTTCAGCGAGAAATTGTATGGCTTCTTTAAAGATAAAATATGCTGCAATAATTATCAGCAGCCTCATAGCAGGGGGGCTGATATCGGTTACTGCCTGGCAGTATGTAAACTCATCACAAAAAACAGTACAAACCGAACAAAAGGCACCGGAGCGAAAGGTACTTTTCTGGTATGACCCGATGAAACCGGATACCAAATTTGATAAACCCGGAAAATCTCCCTTTATGGATATGGACCTGGTGCCGAAATATGCTGATGAAAGTGGCGATGAAAGCAGTGGCGGGATCCGTATCGATCCAACGCAGGTTCAGAATCTGGGATTAAAAACGCAAAAAGTCACGCGAGGAATGCTGAATTATTCCCAGACAATCCCGGCTAATGTCAGTTACAACGAGTATCAGTTTGTCATTGTGCAGGCGCGCTCTGACGGTTTCGTCGAAAAAGTGTATCCCCTGACGATTGGCGATCATGTGAAGAAAGGCACTCCGCTTATCGATATCACCATTCCTGAATGGGTTGAGGCACAAAGTGAGTTCCTGCTGTTATCCGGTACAGGCGGTACGTCAACCCAGATAAAAGGGGTTCTGGAGCGACTTCGTCTGGCTGGTATGCCGGAAGAGGATATTCAAAGGCTGCGTTCAACCCGCACAATCCAGACCCGTTTTACCATTAAAGCACCTATTGATGGTGTCATTACTGCGTTTGACCTGCGCACCGGAATGAATATTTCGAAAGATAAAGTAGTGGCTCAGATTCAGGGGATGGACCCGGTCTGGATCAGCGCTGCAGTGCCAGAATCTATCGCCTATCTGCTGAAAGATACGTCGCAGTTTGAAATTTCGGTACCGGCTTATCCGGATAAAACATTCCATGTCGAAAAATGGAACATTCTTCCCAGCGTGGATCAGACAACCCGTACGCTTCAGGTCCGTCTCCAGGTTTCTAATAAGGATGAGTTTCTCAAGCCGGGCATGAATGCCTATCTGAAACTGAATACCAAGAGCCAGGAGATGCTGCTGATACCAAGCCAGGCCGTTATCGATACCGGCAAAGAACAGCGCGTGATTACTGTTGATGATGAAGGCAAGTTTGTGCCGAAACAGATCCACGTTCTGCATGAATCACAGCAACAGTCCGGCATCGGTTCCGGCCTGAATGAAGGCGATACCGTGGTGGTCAGTGGCCTGTTCCTCATTGACTCCGAAGCCAATATTACGGGCGCGCTGGAACGTATGCGCCACCCTGAAAAAACAGAAAGCAGTATGCCAGCAATGTCTGACCAGCCTGTAAATATGCATTCAGGGCACTGAGGAGACGACGATGATTGAATGGATTATCCGGCGCTCTGTCGCCAACCGTTTCCTGGTCATGATGGGGGCCCTGTTTCTCAGCATCTGGGGTACATGGACGATTATTAACACGCCGGTCGATGCCTTGCCTGACCTGTCAGATGTACAGGTCATTATCAAAACCAGCTATCCCGGCCAGGCCCCGCAGATTGTAGAAAACCAGGTCACCTATCCGCTTACCACCACCATGCTGTCCGTACCTGGCGCAAAAACCGTGCGTGGCTTTTCACAGTTCGGTGATTCGTATGTGTATGTCATTTTTGAAGACGGCACCGATCTGTACTGGGCCCGTTCGCGCGTGCTGGAATACCTGAATCAGGTTCAGGGCAAACTGCCTGCGGGTGTGAGCTCTGAAATCGGCCCTGATGCCACGGGTGTGGGCTGGATTTTTGAATATGCCCTTGTCGATCGCAACGGAAAACACGACCTTTCAGAACTGCGCTCTCTGCAGGACTGGTTCCTGAAATTTGAGCTGAAAACCATCCCGAACGTGGCTGAGGTCGCTTCGGTTGGCGGCGTGGTGAAACAGTACCAGATTCAGGTCAATCCGGTAAAACTGTCCCAGTACGGTATCAGCCTGCCCGAAGTGAAACAGGCACTTGAATCGTCTAACCAGGAGGCCGGTGGCTCATCCGTTGAAATGGCCGAAGCGGAGTATATGGTCCGTGCCAGCGGTTATCTTCAGAGCATTGATGATTTTAATAACATCGTCCTGAAAACAGGTGAGAACGGCGTGCCGGTTTATCTGCGGGATGTTGCCCGCGTGCAGACCGGGCCCGAAATGAGGCGTGGTATTGCCGAGCTGAACGGCCAGGGAGAAGTCGCTGGCGGCGTGGTGATCCTGCGGTCGGGTAAAAATGCGCGCGACGTTATCACGGCAGTGAGGGATAAACTGGAGACGCTGAAGGCCAGCCTGCCGGAAGGCGTTGAAATCGTGACCACCTACGATCGCAGCCAGTTAATCGACCGGGCGATTGATAACCTCAGTTACAAGCTTCTTGAAGAGTTTATCGTTGTTGCTGTCGTTTGCGCACTGTTCCTCTGGCATGTCCGTTCTGCCCTGGTGGCGATTATTTCTCTGCCACTTGGCCTGTGTATCGCCTTTATCGTCATGCACTTCCAGGGACTGAACGCCAATATCATGTCGCTGGGAGGGATAGCGATTGCCGTCGGTGCGATGGTGGATGCCGCCATTGTGATGATTGAAAATGCGCACAAACGGCTTGAGGAGTGGGATCATCAGCATCCGGGTGAGCAGATTGACAACGCCACCCGCTGGAAGGTGATTACCGACGCCTCCGTGGAAGTGGGACCCGCGTTGTTCATTAGCCTGCTGATCATCACCCTGTCCTTTATTCCTATCTTTACCCTGGAAGGGCAGGAAGGTCGTCTGTTTGGCCCGCTGGCATTCACGAAAACGTACTCCATGGCGGGAGCGGCCGCACTGGCCATCATCGTCATTCCTATTCTGATGGGATTCTGGATCCGGGGGAAAATTCCTGCCGAGACAAGTAACCCCCTGAACCGGGTGCTGATCAAAGCGTATCATCCTTTGCTGCTGCGGGTCCTCCACTGGCCAAAAACAACCCTGCTGGTTGCGGCCTTGTCCATTTTCACGGTTATCTGGCCACTGAGTCAGGTGGGCGGTGAATTTCTGCCGAAGATTAACGAGGGCGATCTGCTGTATATGCCGTCGACCTTGCCTGGCGTCTCTCCGGCAGAAGCTGCAGCGCTCCTGCAGACAACAGACAAGTTAATCAAAAGCGTTCCTGAAGTGGCTTCTGTATTTGGCAAGACCGGTAAAGCAGAGACCGCAACGGATTCCGCGCCGCTCGAAATGGTGGAAACCACGATCCAGCTCAAACCTGAGGATCAGTGGCGTCCCGGCATGACAATTGACAAGATTATTGATGAACTCGACAGGACAGTCCGTTTACCGGGTCTGGCAAACCTCTGGGTGCCGCCTATCCGTAACCGTATTGATATGCTCTCAACCGGGATCAAAAGCCCGATAGGTATCAAAGTGTCCGGGACTGTTCTGTCCGATATCGACGCGACGGCGCAGAGTATCGAGGCGGTAGCCAAAACCGTGCCTGGCGTGGTGTCTGTCCTGGCTGAGCGACTTGAGGGCGGGCGCTACATCGATATCGATATCAACCGGGAGAAAGCTTCCCGGTACGGGATGACTGTGGGCGACGTCCAGCTGTTCGTCTCTTCAGCAATCGGTGGGGCTATGGTGGGTGAGACGGTTGAAGGCGTGGCCCGGTACCCTATTAACATTCGCTATCCGCAGGATTACCGTAACAGTCCGCAGGCGTTGAGAGAGATGCCAATCCTGACCCCAATGAAGCAGCAAATTACGCTGGGCGATGTTGCCGATATTAAGGTCGTTTCCGGACCAACCATGCTGAAAACCGAAAATGCCCGGCCAGCCAGCTGGATTTATGTTGATGCCCGCGGCAGGGACATGGTGTCGGTGGTGAACGATATTAAGACGGCCATCAGTGAGAAAGTGAAACTGAGACCGGGGACCAGTGTGGCATTCTCAGGACAGTTTGAATTACTCGAGCACGCCAATAAGAAATTAAAACTGATGGTACCGATGACGGTGATGATCATCTTCATCCTGTTATATCTGGCATTCCGCCGGGCTGATGAGGCCTTACTTATTCTGATGAGCCTGCCGTTTGCCCTGGTTGGCGGGATATGGTTCCTGTACTGGCAGGGCTTCCATATGTCAGTGGCGACCGGAACCGGGTTTATCGCCCTGGCCGGGGTGGCAGCAGAGTTTGGCGTGGTCATGCTGATGTATCTGCGTCATGCCATTGAAGCGCACCCGGAATTGTCCCGTAAAGAGACGTTCACACCGGAAGGCCTTGATGAAGCCCTCTATCATGGTGCCGTACTGCGTGTCCGGCCGAAAGCCATGACCGTGGCGGTGATCATTGCGGGTCTGCTGCCAATACTCTGGGGAACCGGTGCAGGTTCAGAAGTCATGAGCCGTATCGCGGCACCCATGATTGGTGGGATGATCACGGCTCCGCTGCTGTCCCTGTTCATTATTCCTGCCGCCTACAAATTAATCTGGCTGCGCAGACATAAAAAAAGCGTGTCCTGAACCTGAAAGGGCACCCCCTGTGGGTGTCCTTCTTTACTGATTCACCCTGACGTCAGGGTTTATATCGATAATATACAGAGGTGAGTATGAAAAAAGTGGTTCTAATGGCGCTGGCTCTCGGCCTTTCACTACCCGCGATGGCGAGTGAAAAAGTGATTGATATGTACAAATCTGAAAACTGTGGCTGTTGTTCCCTGTGGGGCAAAGCGATGGAAAAAGACGGGTTCGAAGTACGAACTCACGTCATGAATGATCAGGCGCTGTCAGCCCTGAAAGAAAAGCATGCTGTTCCTGCAGGACTACGAAGTTGTCATACCGCGGTTGCCGGTAATTTGATCATTGAAGGCCATGTGCCTGCGACAACGATACATAAGGCAATGCAGTCTGGTTCGGGTATATACGGTCTCGCCACCCCCGGTATGCCAGCAGGAAGTCCTGGAATGGAGATGGGAGCCCGAAAAGAGGCTTACGATGTTATCGCATTCTCACCGGATGGAAGTAAAAAAGTCTTCCAGCGAATCGAATAGTCAGCGGAACGGCTGATAACGGGACGCCGGTAGCAGGCACTCCTGTGCCGGCGATATTCGTGGTAATCGCATCCATGACATACCCTGAAGACAGAAGATGCTTCGGTATGCATAAGGAGAGTTACTGTGAAAAATGACAATGCAGTGCAACACAACAACCAGACTGCTTCTGAGCAGACATTATCCCCGGACGAGGGCCACGTATTGCATAAGGTGAGAGATCCCGTGTGCGGGATGGCCATCCTGCCCGACAGGGCGCACAGCAGCATTCGATACCAGGACCACCAACTTTATTTCTGCTCCGCCAGCTGTGAGAGTAAATTTAAAGCCCATCCCGATCGTTATCTTACCGAAGATGCCAGTGAACATTCCCATCACCATCACCACGATCATCACGAAGTCAGCCCTGATCAGATAAAACAGCCTCACAACCAGGCGGAAAAAGAGAATTCTGAAGGTGTGTGGACATGTCCGATGCACCCGGAGATACGCCGCAGTGGTCCCGGAAGCTGTCCTGTCTGTGGAATGGCACTGGAGCCGCTCGTAGCTACGGCATCCACGGGGCCGAGTGATGAACTTCACGACATGACAAGACGCTTCTGGCTGGGGTTGTTGCTGGCGTTTCCGGTTCTGGTACTCGAAATGGGATCTCATCTGTTTCCCGACTTGAGGAATACAGTACCGCCACAGTACAACACATGGCTGCAGTTGCTTCTGGCCTCCCCTGTCGTGTTGTGGTGTGGCTGGCCATTCTTCGCCCGGGCCGGAATGTCGTTACGTAACCGCTCCCTGAATATGTTTACCCTTGTTGCAATGGGGACCGGCGTAGCCTGGGTTTACAGCGTCATTGCAACCGTCTTCCCCTCCTGGTTTCCTGCATCGTTCAGAAACATGGATGGCCTGGTGGCCGTTTATTTTGAAGCCGCAGCAGTTATTACGGTGCTTGTTCTGCTGGGACAGGTTCTTGAGCTGCGGGCACGGGAACAAACCTCAGGCGCCATTACTGCGCTTCTGAACCTTGCCCCCAAAACCGCCAGACGGCTGGATCATGACGGTCATGAAACGGATATTAATGCGGAAGATGTCCTGCCTGGCGATAAGCTCCGCATCAGACCTGGAGAGAGTATTCCGGTCGACGGTATCGTGATCGAAGGCAAAACAACCGTTGATGAATCGATGGTGACCGGGGAGTCTATGCCGGTTACCAAAACGAAGGGTGACCCTGTCATTGGGGGGACGATTAATCAGACAGGTAGTCTTATCATCCGTGCAGAGAAAGTCGGTGATGAAACGATGCTCTCACGAATTGTTCAGATGGTCGCTGATGCACAGCGTTCGCGTGCCCCCATCCAGAGAATGGCAGACAGCGTTTCAGGCTGGTTTGTTCCTCTGGTGATACTTATCGCGGTTGTTGCTTTCTTGATCTGGTCTGTCTGGGGGCCCGAGCCCAGGATGGCGCACGGTCTCATTGCGGCTGTGTCGGTCCTGATTATTGCCTGTCCCTGCGCGCTGGGACTGGCCACGCCGATGTCGATAATGGTGGGGGTGGGCAAAGGCGCCCAGGCCGGGGTGTTAATCAAGAATGCCGAAGCCCTTGAGCGTCTTGAAAAAGTGGACACGCTGGTTGTCGACAAAACAGGCACGCTCACGGAAGGTTCGCCTACGGTGACAGGGATTATCAGTCTCAGTCCGGGTGGGGAAATATCTCTTTTACGTGTAACAGCTGCAGTGGAAAAAGGTTCGCAGCATCCGTTGGGTATGGCTGTTGTCAGAGCCGCGCATGAAAAGGGGATCGTGATACCTGCCGTCAGTAATTTCAATGCCCCGTCGGGGAAAGGTGTCTCAGGCGATGTCGAAGGTCAACGGGTTGTTATTGGTAATGAACTGGCTATGCAGGAAAACAGTATCGTTATTGATAATCAAAAGGCCGTTGCGGATACGTTGCGGATGGAAGGCGCTACCGTTATCTATGTGGCCACAGACGGGAACCTTGCAGGCCTGATAGCTATCTCGGATCCCGTGAAAGCAACCACGCCGGATGCGCTTAAAGCTTTGCGTCAGGCGGGGATCCGCATTGTTATGCTCACCGGGGATAACCAGCTTACTGCTGAAGCAGTCGCACGGAAACTGGGAATAGATGAGGTTGAAGCCGGGATTCTGCCGGATGGCAAAAAAGCAGTGATAACCCGACTGAAAGCGTCTGGCCATGTGGTTGCGATGGCCGGAGACGGTGTGAATGATGCCCCGGCGCTGGCAGCGGCTGACGTGGGTATAGCCATGGGAACGGGTACAGATGTGGCAATAGAAAGTGCTGGCGTTACCCTTCTCAAAGGCGATTTGATGATACTCAACAGGGCCCGTCATCTGTCAGAAATCACCATGAAAAATATCCGGCAGAATCTGTTTTTTGCGTTTATCTACAATGCTCTTGGGGTGCCTGTAGCTGCAGGTCTGCTTTATCCTGTGTATGGAATACTGCTGTCGCCAGTTATTGCGGCGGCGGCTATGGCCCTTTCCTCCGTTAGCGTCATTGCAAATGCGTTGCGTCTGAAAAGTGTCAGGCTCGGGAAATAACCCTGAATGAAGGGTCTGTTACTAACAGAAGGAGTCCGGTATGAAAAGTACCACCTATGCGCTTATTGCTGTCGCCGCGATTGCGGCATTTGCCCTCCTGCGCGAACACTGGTCACATGTGGCAGGTTACTGGCCATATCTGTTATTGCTGGTCTGCCCGCTAATGCATCTTTTCCACGGCCACGGAGGGCATGGAGATCATCAACATCAAGGAAGTGAAAACGATAAAAAAAATTAATCCGGCAGACGGGGCCGCGTCGCGGCCCCGTTATCATTCCAGGTATCGTTCGTAGTCTCTGGCATGCGCAAAGGCATGCTGTTCAAGTTTGTTATCAGCGGGTGCCGCTGCCCGGAACGCCAGTGAGTTAACAGGATTGTTATTGATGACCAGCTCGTAATGCAGATGAGGACCGGATGAACGTCCGCTGTTACCGGATAACGCAATAGCGTCTCCCCGGGTAACCCTGGCCCCTTTAGTAACGAGTATTTTATTGAGGTGGAGATAGCGAGTTTTAACACCGGCTTTTCCCGTTACTTCAACAAAATATCCCATGGTACTGTTGTATTCGGCCCGGGTGATTTTTCCGTCGATGACGCTGACTATTTTCGTGTTCATGGGCATGGAATAATCAATGCCATTATGGGGACTCACTTTTCCCGATACCGGGTTAAGTCTTGCAGGATTGAAAGGCGAACTGAGTCTTGCTGTGGCCGGTAACGGATAATCGAGACTGCCTTTCCCGGAAGTATCGGAAAGGTTATAGAACTTTTTATCTGATATACGATACGCCGTGTAATTAAATGAACCGGACGTAAATTTATAGGCCACGACACGTGATTTTCCCGCTTTCTTTTGCAGTACGAGTTTTAATGATTCATTTTTTTTCAAATGCCGCAGATTAAACCGGGAAGGCAAGGAGCGCTGAAGAGTAGCGATCTCGTTCGATTCCAGCCCCGAGCGGGTGGCTGAAAGGTAGGCATTTTCTTTTACGACATCGGTAGAATACATTTACTGGAATTCGCCGTTAGCATGAACACTGCGGCGTATGCTAGGGGTTTTCAGGAGGCGTGTCATCTGTCAGTTAATCGGGAGCACCGTTGATGGTCGTCATTTTTGTAACATATCTTGTTTCCCGTTTGCTCCTGAAGCTCTGGGAACTGTATGACCAGCCCGACGGTGATGATTAACGGGACTGAAACAGGTTACGGCAGAGCAATATGGGGCTCATGTCCTGCTACGTAACCCGTCAGTAAAGCCCTGCTGCGCACCTGACGCTAAGCACTAACCCGCCTGCAGTTACCTGGTCGAATACAGCCCGCGAAGCTTTCTTGCCTGCGTCTGATGTGCTTCCGCACCGGCATTATTGACCTGCTCATGCACGAGAGCGGCTTTTTCTCCGGCATTCAGTTCGTTAAAAGAAGAAGACGAGGTCTTTGAATTTGCATCACTGCCGGACAGCATTTTTTTATGTTCCTCAATCATTTTCTGATGCGCATAGGACGCGCTGTTGTTCATAAATGAATGAGCAACAATGGCCCTTTCATGTTCATTCATTTCAGAGAATGAGGGCGTGTTGTTTTTATTAACCCTGTCCGGTAAGTTTTCATGCGTCGAGGAGTTCACATGACTGACGGCTGAGGCATTATTAACAAATCGATGTGCTTCATGGGCAATATCACTGGACTGAGCAAAAGCTGCCCCACAAAATAAAGCTGTAAACGCAGTGGTCGTGATTAATATATTCATGTGTAATTACCTTCTGAGGTACATAAAAGATGTCCTTATGATCATATATAAAAAAATCAACCTGTGGAGAAGATGACGTAAATGTAATACAGCCACGTACATTACACGATTGTAATGAATTTGTTTCTTAAGGTGTGCTAGATTCATTTCATTGTAAGTGGATGAACCAGTAATTTAATTTAAATCGGTTCTCGAATTCTGTCAGTAACCATACTTTAAATAAGGGAATGCGCATGCTGTTGAAAACGTCTCGACGAACTTTCCTGAAGGGGTTAACCCTCTCTGGCGTAGCCGGAAGTCTTGGCGTATGGAGTTTCAATGCGCGTTCCAGTCTGAGCCTGCCAGTTGCCGCATCCCTGCAGGGTACTCAGTTTGACCTGACCATTGGTGAAACGGCCGTCAATATCACGGGCAGTGAGCGTCAGGCCAAAACAATCAATGGAGGCCTGCCGGGGCCCGTTCTTCGCTGGAAAGAAGGTGACACCATTACCCTGAAGGTCAAAAACCGTCTTAATGAACAGACGTCCATTCACTGGCACGGCATTATTCTTCCGGCCAATATGGATGGTGTTCCGGGGCTGAGTTTTATGGGCATAGAGCCTGATGATACCTACGTTTACACCTTTAAGGTTAAGCAGAACGGGACTTACTGGTACCACAGCCATTCCGGTCTGCAGGAACAGGAGGGGGTATACGGTGCCATTATCATCGATGCCAGGGAGCCAGAACCGTTTGCTTACGATCGTGAGCATGTGGTCATGTTGTCTGACTGGACCGATGAAAATCCTCACAGCCTGCTGAAAAAATTAAAAAAACAGTCGGATTACTACAATTTCAATAAACCAACCGTTGGCTCTTTTTTCCGCGACGTGAATACCAGGGGGCTGTCAGCCACCATTGCCGATCGGAAAATGTGGGCTGAAATGAAAATGAATCCGACTGACCTCGCGGATGTCAGTGGCTACACCTACACCTATCTCATGAACGGGCAGGCCCCGCTGAAAAACTGGACCGGACTGTTCCGTCCCGGTGAAAAGATACGCTTACGGTTTATCAACGGCTCGGCAATGACCTATTTCGATATCCGTATCCCCGGGCTGAAAATGACGGTCGTGGCTGCAGATGGCCAGTATGTAAACCCGGTTACCGTTGACGAATTCAGGATTGCCGTTGCCGAAACCTATGATGTCATTGTGGAGCCTCAGGGTGAGGCCTATACCATCTTCGCACAATCCATGGACAGGACCGGTTACGCTCGAGGGACACTGGCCACGAGAGAAGGGTTAAGTGCTGCCGTTCCCCCCCTCGATCCCCGTCCTCTGTTGACCATGGAAGATATGGGTATGGGGGGAATGGGACATGATATGGCAGGAATGGACCACAGCCAGATGGGAGGCATGGATAACAGCGGAGAGATGATGTCTATGGACGGTGCTGACCTTCCGGATAGCGGGACATCCTCCGCGCCCATGGATCACAGCAGCATGGCCGGTATGGATCATTCCCGGATGGCCGGAATGCCGGGTATGCAAAGTCATCCTGCGTCAGAAACGGATAACCCACTGGTTGATATGCAGGCGATGAGCGTCTCTCCGAAATTAAATGATCCGGGTATTGGTCTTCGAAATAACGGAAGAAAGGTTCTCACGTACGCGGATTTGAAAAGCCGCTTTGAGGATCCTGACGGACGTGAACCTGGCCGTACCATAGAACTGCATTTAACCGGCCACATGGAAAAGTTTGCCTGGTCATTTAACGGAATCAAGTTTTCAGATGCCGCACCGGTGCTGCTGAAATACGGTGAGCGGCTCAGGATCACGCTGATCAACGATACCATGATGACTCACCCCATTCACCTGCATGGTATGTGGAGCGATCTGGAAGATGAAAACGGTAATTTCATGGTTCGTAAACACACAATAGATGTTCCCCCTGGTACAAAACGCAGTTACAGAGTGACAGCAGATGCGCTTGGCCGCTGGGCGTATCACTGCCATTTGCTCTATCACATGGAAATGGGAATGTTTCGTGAAGTCCGGGTGGAGGAATGATGCGAATGAAGAGAAATTTGAAGGCCATACCTGTTCTGGTCGCCGGTTTGTTTACCTCACAGCTTTCTATTGCGGCGGGCTCCGTCTCTGCAGATCCCCACGCCGGGCACGACATGTCTGCCATGCAGATGCCAGCAGATGAGAATTTCACTGAGATGACGTCAATGGAGCCCATTGTAACTGAGAGCAGAACGCCAATTCCGCCTGTTACCGATGCCGACCGGAAGGCTGCATTCGGCAATTTACAGGGGCATGCGATTCACGACAGTGCGATTAATTATCTGGTTCTGCTGGATCAACTGGAATGGCAACGGTCGGATAACACCAACAATTTCAGCTGGAGTGTTAACAGCTGGATTGGAGGCGACACAGATCGGATTTGGCTAAAGAGTGAAGGTGAACGAAGCAATGGGGAAACGGAGGCGGCTGAAGCGCAGTTACTCTGGGGACATGCGGTTGGCCCATGGTGGGATTTGGTTGCGGGTGTCAGGCAGGATTTCAGACCTGCTTCTGCCCGGACCTGGGCTGCTGTCGGTTTTCAGGGGCTGGCACTCTATAATTTTGAGTCTGAAATTACGGGTTTTGTCAGTAATGGCGGAAAAGCAGCCCTTCGTCTGGGAGGAGAATACGACGTTTTACTGACTAACCGGCTCATACTCCAGCCATCCTATGAGGTGAATTTCTACAGTCAGGATGATGAATCGCGGGGTCGCGGCAGGGGACTGACTGACACAGAGCTGGGGCTCCGACTGCGCTATGAAATACGCCGTGAGTTTGCACCCTATATAGGCGTTTCCTGGAATCAACTTTACGGGAAAACATCCGATATGGCGAAAAGAGAAGGTGAGAAAGACCATCAGGTAGTATTCCTGGCGGGAGCCAGAATCTGGTTTTAACGCACTGATATAAAACACTCAACTAAACAGGTAAATAAAATGTCGATTTTAAATAAAGCCATTCTTACAGGTGGCCTCGTTATGGGCGTTGCTTTCTCTGCTATGGCCCATCCGGAATTAAAAAGCTCTGTGCCACAGGCTGATTCAGCCGTAGCGGCCCCGGAAAAGATTCAGCTTAATTTCTCGGAAAATCTGACCGTGAAATTCTCAGGTGCAAAATTAACGATGACGGGTATGAAAGGCATGTCATCACATTCTCCGATGCCGGTCGCGGCAAAAGTGGCGCCAGGCGCTGACCCTAAATCGATGGTCATTATTCCGCGAGAGCCTTTACCCGCTGGCACTTATCGTGTTGACTGGCGCGCGGTTTCTTCAGATACGCACCCTATTACCGGTAATTACACCTTTACAGTGAAGTAATATTATGAACGACCTGATTATGATTGTTATTCGTTTTCTTCTTTATCTGGATTTGATGGTAATATTTGGATTGCCATTTTTTCAGATATATGGAATAAGCGGTGTCAGACATGAAACCTATAACCTGACTAATTTCAGGTCGTTTATAACCTTTGCTGTTGTTACAGGCATCATTCTTACTGGCATTAATATGCTCCTGGTATCTAATGCCATGAGTGGAGTAACTGACCTCAGAGAATTATCCATCCATGTTATCGAGATGGTGATAGAAGAAACTGATGTGGGTATTAGCTGGATTGTCAGACTCTGTGCCCTGTTTACCACACTCGGTGCTTTGTTCCTTTACACTAATAAGAGAGTATTGTCCTGCCTGCTGATGACGATGAGTGGGGGCGTGGCGCTGGCTACACTTGCCTGGGGAGGACACGCCGTTATGCATGACGGTCTGCATTACTATCTCCATTTACTGAGCGATCTGACCCATCTCGGCGCTGCAGGTGCCTGGACAGGTGCTCTGGTTGCATTTGCTATCCTGCTGATGCGCAGAAACGAGCATAATGCACAGAGCGTCATTGTGATATCTGACTCCCTGGCAAAATTTGCCACGGCAGGAACGGTGATTGTTGTAGCCCTGATCCTGAGTGCGCTGGTCAACTATCTGTATATTGCTGAGGGTAACTTAACTCCCTTATTCAACAGTTCCTGGGGGAGGATATTGCTTGCCAAGACGGCTCTGTTTGTTCTGATGCTTCTTCTGGCTGCAGCAAACCGGTTTCACCTGGGTCCCCGGCTTGAAGTTATGGTCAGGGAAGGGAATTATGATCGCAGCGTTGCCCTGATGCGAAACAGCATCCTGACAGAATTCGTTGTTGCGATTATCATTCTGGGCGCCGTAGCGTGGCTTGGAATGCTTGCTCCGTCTCAGATCAGCTAGGGGACAGCCAAAGCTCATGCGTGAGATTTTTACTTTCATATCAGCGAGTTGACCATGCAGCGTATTTTAATCGTTGAAGACGAACAAAAAACAGGTCGTTACCTGCAGCAGGGACTGGTTGAGGAAGGCTATCAGGCCGATCTCTTTAATAATGGCCGCGATGGTCTCGGGGCCGCGTCGAAGGGACAGTATGATTTGATAATACTGGACGTGATGCTGCCTTTCCTCGACGGGTGGCAAATCATCAGCGCACTGAGGGAGTCCGGGCACGAAGAACCGGTCCTGTTTTTAACCGCAAAGGACAACGTGCGGGACAAAGTGAAAGGACTGGAGCTTGGCGCAGATGACTACCTGATTAAGCCCTTTGATTTTACGGAGCTGGTTGCACGTGTAAGAACCCTACTGCGCCGGGCACGCTCGCAGGCCGCAACAGTCTGCACCATCGCCGATATGACCGTTGATATGGTGCGCCGGACCGTGATCCGTTCGGGGAAGAAGATCCATCTCACCGGTAAAGAATACGTTCTGCTTGAGTTGCTGCTGCAACGCACCGGAGAAGTGTTACCCAGGAGTCTTATCTCGTCCCTGGTCTGGAACATGAATTTTGACAGTGATACGAATGTGATTGATGTCGCCGTGAGACGTCTGAGAAGTAAAATTGATGATGACTTTGAGCCAAAACTGATCCATACCGTTCGCGGTGCCGGATATGTCCTGGAGATCAGAGAAGAGTGAGGTTCAAAATTTCCCTGACCACACGCCTGAGCCTGATTTTTTCTGCGGTGATGCTTACGGTATGGTGGTTATCAAGTTTTATCCTGATTAGCACCCTGAATGGCTATTTCGATAATCAGGACCGCGATTTTCTGACAGGTAAACTTCAGCTCACCGAAGAGTTTCTTAAAACAGAGACGTTCAGGAACAAAACGGATATTAAGTCATTATCAGAAAAAATAAACGATGCGATGGTGGGGCACAATGGCTTATTCATTTCTATAAAAAACATGGAAAATGAAAAAATTGTTGAACTCTATGCCAAAAATTCTGTTGTTCCAGCGGTCCTGCTTAATAAGTCGGGTGATATTCTCGACTATATGATCCAGACGGAAGAAAATAACACCGTGTACCGCAGTATCTCGCGGCGGGTTGCCGTGACGCCGGAACAGGGTAAAAGCAAACATGTCATCATTACGGTTGCCACGGATACTGGGTATCACACCCTGTTTATGGACAAACTCAGTACCTGGCTGTTCTGGTTCAATATCGGTCTGGTCTTTATTTCTGTTTTTCTGGGCTGGCTGACCACACGTATTGGTCTGAAACCGCTACGGGAAATGACCAGTCTGGCTTCCTCCATGACCGTACACAGCCTGGATCAGCGTCTAAATCCCGATCTGGCTCCGCCGGAAATCTCTGAGACCATGCAGGAGTTCAATAATATGTTTGATCGCCTGGAGGGGGCATTCCGGAAACTGTCAGATTTCTCGTCTGACATCGCGCATGAGCTGCGCACACCAGTCAGTAATCTGATGATGCAGACGCAGTTTGCACTGGCTAAGGAAAGGGATGTTTCGCATTACCGCGAAATTTTATTCGCTAACCTGGAAGAACTGAAAAGGTTGTCACGAATGACCAGTGACATGCTTTTTCTGGCACGTTCAGAGCATGGTCTGCTGCGGCTGGATAAACATGATGTGGATCTGGCAGCCGAACTGAATGAATTACGTGAGTTGTTCGAGCCCCTGGCAGACGAAACAGGAAAGACAATCACGGTTGAAGGAGAGGGCGTTGTTGCCGGAGACAGCGATATGCTCCGACGTGCTTTCAGTAACCTGCTTTCCAATGCAATCAAGTATTCTCCCGATAACACCTGTACAGCGATACACATTGAGCGTGACAGTGACTGTGTGAACGTGATGATTACGAATACGATGTCCGGCCAGGTTCCCGCTAATCTGGAACGTTTGTTTGACCGGTTCTATCGCGCAGACTCATCAAGGTTCTACAACACGGAAGGCGCGGGGCTGGGATTATCAATTACAAGGTCGATCATTCATGCTCACGGCGGCGAGCTGTCAGCAGAACAGCAGGGGCGGGAAATTGTGTTCAGTGTGCGTCTGTTAATGGATTAATACCGTTATTCAGGAGAAACCCGGAAGGTGACAAAAATGTCATCGTTCAGTCACGCGATAAACAGAGGCGGTTTTTTATAATCAGCCATAAATCAGGACAGCGTGATAATTCAATCGCCCGGTTCCTGGCGTGATGATCAACCAGCCCTGAGATCAAATGCTTTCTCTGTTATAAGCCGTTGATTGTTTGGGTATGAAAACACCGGAGACCCAACCATGAAAAAGATCCTTGTATCATTTGTTGCCATTATGGCTGTCGCTTCATCCGCCATGGCTGCAGAGACAATGAACATGCATGACCAGGTAAATAATGCCCAGGCACCCGCCCATCAGATGCAGTCAACCTCTGAAAAAAGCGCTGTTCAGGGAGACAGTATGACAATGATGGATATGAGCGGTCACGATCAGGCTGCAATGACCCATGAAATGATGCAAAACGGCAACGCTTCTGCCCATCAGGACATGGCTGAAATGCATAAAAAAATGATGAAATCCAAGCCAGCAGCTTCTAACGAAACAGCAAAATCATTTTCCGAAATGAACGAGCATGAGAAAGCCGCTGTTGTACACGAGAAGGCGAATAATGGTCAGTCTTCAGTGATTCATCAGCAGCAGGCTGAAAAGCATCGCAGCCAGATCACCCAGAATTAACCCGCAGCTCCACTTGTCAGACCCTCATTTGACGCCGAAGTCACTGGCTTACGCTCCCGCCGGGAGCGTTTTTTTTCGTAATTAATAAGTGTCATCAAAAGCATCCATCACCATTATCATAATTGGCCCTGATCAAATAAAATTTAACTTATGTTGCGCGAGAATTCAGTTCATGAAAAAAATATCAGTATCATATTGTTTTTAATTATTATTTTCGTTCCCGGTTATATCCTATATCCAGGGTTCATGCCGCGCCGTATCCTGAGACTGGCTGAGAATACGAATGATCATAACCACCGAATGTGATGACACAAAATAGATCATGTGCTGTTCCACCGGCAGCGAGCAGATATTGTCTCCCAGCTCCGCGCGATGCGTGCCTATGTCATGCATGGCCAGAACGTCAAACACCGCTGCTATACTGTTACCAACGGTGCAAAACTGGGTCTTCCGCAACTTAGGTGGAGTTGTTTAAGCCAGAGGGCTCATGACTCGTCGTCGCAGTAACTCGAAGCCAGCTCGACCGTACATCTGCCGTTTCAGCATCTTCAGGCGGTTTACATGGCCTTCCACAACGCCATTACTCCATCTGCTGCTTATCGCTTCGTGTATTGCTGTTGCATCCGCTTCCATACCGGCCGCAACACGCTGAAGGTCAATGAGCCCACTTTGACTGACGTCAGAGAACCATTGATTTAACTGCGATTTATTCTTCGTTTTCAACATTCGATAGAAGTCGAGCGACAGCTGTTGCGCCATTTTCAGTTGCGGTTCTTTCTGGCACATCGATTCGATGAAGCGGGATGCATAGTTTTCTTCTCCTCTGATCATTCGCCAGGGCATTAACCAGCGGCTTACTCTGGATGCTGAGGGGAGTCGAACTGGGGCGATAACGGGACTGTTAACCTGCTTACGCCACTTAGCCACAGCATCCCTGACCGTCGTTTCGCTCCCGGTGAAGCCAGCATTTACCATCTCCCGCCATAGCTGCCCGGCATTATGGTTACCGTTTATCCGTTGTTCTTCCAGCCATTCCTGCCATGGTTCAAGTAACCCGGGTCTGGGTGGCTTAGTTGATATTTCAGGGAACGCTTTTGACTGTATCCACCGGCGAACCGTCACCCGGGACAGTCCGGTGATACGCGATATTTCTCTTATCCCACAACCCTTTTTATGAAGAGAGTCTACCTCAGCCCAGCGCTGATACCGTTTGTCACGTCGCTCTCGTTTAATACGTTCAGGGCGACGTAACGTTGACGTTGGCACCAAAGACGCTTCAGCATTCTGTTTTTTGGGGGGATAACTCGGTGGCCACCAGTCGTATCAATGGCATGTGTCTGTACATCATGCGCTCCAGCGCATCACCAATATTCTTCAGCAGATGCCAGCGATCGGCCACCTGTATTGCCTGCGGTGCACCATCGCGAGCAGCTAACGCATAGATCCCCCCACGATCGCGTGAGACGACCTGTATTTCTGGGTATTTTTTGAACCATGCCGCCAGAGTGCGTTGCTCCCGGCCTGGCAGTAACACCAGGGGGCGATGGGTATCAAGATTTACGATCAGTGTGCCGTACCTGTGGCCCCGATGCCATGCCCACTCGTCAATACCAACATGCCTGGTCCGGTTCTCTGTTTGTTCCGGAGCTTGAACCACTCTGCGCAGTAAAGTATCCGCGCTGATCTGTATTCCTGAAGCTACTGCAGCTCGTCTCCCTGCTTCACCACCTGCGATAAGCCCCAGCTGATGCTGCAGATTTTTCAGCAATGCAGAAGACTGCTGCTGCGGGCCTGCAAAGGGAGCAAGCGATTCAGCAAAAATTTTACGTGAACAGGAAGGGTTACGACAGTACCAGTGCCGGATGGCGAAGACTAACCAGAGGGCCTGGCCTGAGCATGGAAGATGCTGTACTCGCCTCCGCCGGCAACTATGAACAGAATGACTGTGCGTGAGGCACTCAGGACATGATGCCGTTTTACGTGTGGCGCGGAGATGGAGGGTTATTCCATCAGTACCAGTAATCTGTCGGCAGGTTTGCCACCCGCGCGGTAGCTGTAAAAGTCTCTTAAGTGAGGCCATTTTGTTATACATAACTTAAAACAGCTTAGATCCTTGTTAACTAAAAAGTTTCATCAATTTTTGTCCACCTAAGTTGCGGAAGACCCACTTTTTACCCGTTGTTGACAGCGGAGCACACCTTAACCCCGTGGTAAGCCTGATTTTTTATCTGATCGGGGCCTGCTCTTTCAGGGCAACCATGAATTACATCGTGGCTCAGTTGTTAGGGGCCGGCGCTGCTGCACTGTGCCTGAAGGCTGTCTTTGGCCACTCCCTGCTGGCCGGGGTGACCCGGGTCCATATGGGGGTATCACTGTACAATGCCTTTTTCATCGAAGGTGTCATGACTTTTATTCTGATTATGAGCATCCTAACGACCAGAAACCCCGCGATTATCAGCATTGCTGTTTTTCTTGATGCTTTTATTGGCGGGCCGCTGACGGGGGCAAGCATGAACCCGGCCCGTAGCTTCGGGCCGGCATTGGCCATGGGATACTGGGATAATCAGTGGCTGTACTGGGCCGCTCCGCTGTCTGGCGGGCTTGTAGCTGTTGCGTGCTGCCAGCTGTTTATGCCGCAACTGAAGTCACCCTCACCGGAATAAAGTCCCTTCCAGGACAGAATGCCTCTGATGAACAGAGGCATTCTTTTTTTCAGCAACCCACTGTCCGGCTACGCCTTTCCAGAATGAGAACATCTCTCCATTTTCCGTTCATTTCACCCACTTTTTCCCGGCAGCCGACTTCCCTGAATCCCTGGCTGCGATGTAAAGCAACACTGGCCTGGTTTTCCGGAAAGATGCCAGCAAGTAGCGTCCAGAAACCCGCACTTTCCGAGCCCTTTATCAGCCCGGAGAGCAAAGCCCTGCCCGCGCCTTTTCCCTGAAAATGAGTACTGACATAAATGCTCAGCTCTGCGACACCGCGGTATGCATGCCGGCGGGAAAAAGGAGATAGCGCAGCCCATCCCACCACTCTGTTATCAACAGTGGCGACGTAGCGGCAGTCCTGAAGATGCCCTTCATTCCATTCCAGCCACTCAGGTGCTGCGGTCTGAAAGGTGGCGTTCCCTGTTGCAATTCCTTCCTGATAAATTTCCCTGACTGCACACCAGTCCTCTTCGTGCATTTTTCTAATGATGATCTCTGCCATTTCTCTGTACCGTATGTTTGCTGTATTCATAGGCAGTCAGAAAACGAGCCTGCCTGGGCTTCCCGGCGGCGGGACATAATGCGCCCGTCAGCAAAGGATGAAGGTCATTTTATTTTTAGCGGGAATCGGTTTCTACTGTGACGGATTCATATGCATTTTTCCATATATATTGTGACGTACCTCATTTCTGAGAGGTATAAACACCGATCATGTTTTCTCCATGCCGCGTAAGTGTAAGGCCCCGGAGATGGAGTCATATTATGGACGTGGTTGCGCTCACTATATATTTCTATTATTCTGGAAATATAGAAATAAAATTACGAGGAATGGGATGGAGCTGAAAATCGCCGCGATGGTGCTGAAAGAACTTGGCCACACCACTCGTCTCGATATTTACAAAACACTCGTTAAGGCCGGACGTCAGGGACTGCCCGTGGGGGAACTGCAGCAACATCTCGCCATTCCGGCCTCGACCCTGAGTCATCATCTTTCATCGCTGATATCCGTCTCACTGGTTCGCCAGGAAAGGCAGGGGAGAACACTGTTCTGCCACGCCTGTTATGACAACCTTGCTGCATTGATTGCCTTTCTGACAGAAGAGTGCTGTGCAGACGAATATGCCCCGCCTGGTTTTATGTCACCACCGGAGAAAAAATGATTGCTGAACTGAAAAATGTTGTTCCTGAGCTGTTTGATACAGGTCTCACCGGGGTCCGCCTGGGTGTAAAGACAGTTGACCATCCTCCCCGGATCCTGATGTTGTACGGTTCCGTTCGAGAGCGGTCCTACAGCCGTCTGGCCACCGAAGAGGCTGCCCGGCTTCTTACCGCCATGGGTGCGGATGTCCGCATCTTTAATCCTTCCGGTCTCCCTCTGCCGGATGATGCAGCGGATACGCATCCCAGGGTTATGGAACTTCGCGAAATGGTGCGCTGGTCTGAAGGGATGGTATGGTGCTCTCCTGAACGTCATGGTGCGATGACCGGCATTATGAAAGCCCAGATTGACTGGATACCACTATCAGAGGGCGCAGTACGCCCTTCTCAGGGAAAAACCCTGGCCGTCATGCAGGTCTGCGGAGGCTCCCAGTCTTTCAATGCGGTAAACCAGATGCGTATTCTTGGCCGCTGGATGCGAATGATTACTATACCTAATCAATCCTCGGTAGCGAAAGCCTGGCAGGAGTTTGATGAAGACGGACGGATGAAACCATCCCCGTACTACGACCGTATTGTGGATGTAATGGAAGAGCTGATGAAGTTTACCCTGCTGACCCGGGAGTATGCAGCGTATCTCGTCGATCGCTACAGTGAACGTAAAGAGTCGGCAGAAGCACTTTCCCGGCGGGTGAATCAGAGCAAAATCTGAGGGCTGGTATGAGTGATGTAACGGCATTCAACAACTGCATGAGCGTGTTCTGGCAACAGCATGAAGCAGAGCTCTCCCGTTTTCTGGCATCAAGGACAGGCGATCGGGAGCAGGCAGCCGATCTGCTTCAGGAAGTCTTCCTGCGCGCCCGGGCCTGTGCAGACCGCTTCTGTGAAATGGAGAACCCGCGGGCCTGGCTGTACCGGACGGCGAGGAATCTGCTGACGGATGAGTACCGTGCCGCCAGAGACGTCGTGGTGCTGGAAGACGAGATCCCGCTGCCTGACGCCTTCCATGAGGCGGTTTCAACGCTGGAGATTTGCCTGCCTGAAACCCTGCAGGCCTTACCTGACGAGGAAAGATGGCTGATAGAAGAGGCCGATCTGAACCGGCGTCCCCAGCAGCGCCTGGCCGACGAGCTGGGGATCACGCTGACGGCGTTTAAGTCGCGCCTGCTTCGCGCCCGGAAACATCTGAAGAAGACGATGACGGAACTCTGCCAGGTGGAAGTGGATGATGCGTCTTCCGTCTGCTGCCATAAAAAAATGGATTAACCGCGCATCTTTTTCCCGCCTCACTCGTTTACCTCAGTGTAAAGCCCCATCATTCAACACTGAGGTAAACAGTCCATGTCAAAAATTGAGATCTTTGAAGCCGCAGGCTGCTGTGCGACCAGCAGCGTCGTGGTCAGCGATGAAGCCGTCAAATGGAACGCCAGCGCCGAATGGGCGAAAAAGCATGGTGTGAATATTCAGCGTTACAGCTTGGCAAAGAACCCGCAGCAGTTCCTGAATACGCCCGTCATCAGGGCCTTCCTGAACACGTCAGGAATGGAGTCCCTTCCCGCTACCCTGCTTGACGGCCAGCTGGTGATGGCGGGCAAGCTCCCGTCCCGGGAAGATATCGCCCGCTGGGCCGGTATTTCCCTCACGCAGGACTGGAATGAAGACAGCACGCAGCCGCGCTGCTGCAGCATTCCCCGTATGCCTTAATCCCGGAGGAGCTCAACAATGACGATGCCATTTTTACAGAATATCCCCCCGTTTATCTTCTTCACCGGCAAAGGCGGCGTGGGGAAAACCTCTCTGGCCTGCGCGACGGCGGTATGGCTGGCTGACCAGGGCCGGAGAACGCTTCTGGTCAGTACCGATCCGGCCTCCAATGTCGGTCAGGTCTTCAGCCAGACTGTGGGCCACCGGATCACTGGTATCCGCACCGTGGAAAACCTTGCGGCAATGGAAGTTGACCCGATGGCGGCCGCGCAGGCTTACCGCGATCGCGTGCTCGATCCTGTTCGTGAACTGATGCCTGCCGATGTCATCAGCAACATTGAAGAACAGCTTTCCGGTTCATGTACCACGGAGATCGCGGCGTTTGATGAATTTACCGCGCTGCTGACCAGTCATGAACTGCGCGAAAAATATGATCATATCGTCTTTGATACTGCACCAACCGGACACACCATCCGTATGCTTGAGCTGCCGGGCGCCTGGAGCGGGTACCTCGATGCACATCCTGATGCTGCGGCGAACCTCGGCCCTCTGGTGGGGCTGGAGAAACAACAGGACCAGTACGCTGACGCAGTGAAAGCCCTCTCTGATACGGCACTCACGCGACTGGTTCTGGTTGCCCGCGCACAGGCGTCGACCCTGAAAGAGGTCTCCCATACCCACGAGGAGCTGTCGGCTATCGGTCTGCAGCATCAGCACCTTGCCATCAATGGCGTGCTGCCTCCCTTTGCCGGTGAACAGGATCCGCTGGCGCACAGTATTCTGGCGCGGGAGGAACGGGCCTTACGGGCCATGCCTGAAAACCTCGCGCATCTTCCCCGGTCGATGCTGTATCTGAAGCCTTTTAATCTGGTTGGTCTGGAAGCCCTGAGGGCGCTGTTTACAGAGAGCACACTTGTTCTGCCGGATCCGGGAGCCACGCTCACGACGGTCGATTTACCGGAGCTTGCCTCCCTGGTGGAGGACCTCAGCCGAGCGGGAAAAGGGCTGGTCATGACGATGGGAAAAGGGGGCGTGGGGAAAACCACGGTGGCGGCTGCGGTCGCGGTCTCGCTGGCCAGACGCGGTCATAAAGTCCACCTGACCACCTCCGATCCGGCAGCCACCTGTCTTACACCCTGGATGGCTCGCTGCCAGGCCTTCAGGTCAGCCGTATCGATCCAAAAGCAGAGACTGAGCGCTATCGTCGCTTTGTGCTGGAAAATCAGGGAAAAGGTCTGGATGAAGAGGGACTGGCGGTACTGGAGGAAGATCTCCGTTCCCCCTGCACCGAAGAGATTGCCGTGTTTCAGGCATTCTCCCGGATCATCAAAGAGGCCAACGACCATTTTGTCATTATAGACACTGCGCCCACCGGGCATACGCTGCTGTTGCTGGATGCAACCGGGGCCTATCACCGGGAAATGGTGCGCCAGATGGGGCAGGCTCACGATCACGTGATAACGCCAATGATGCAGCTGCAGGATCCGGAGAAGACCAGAGTCATTATCGTGACGCTTGCCGAAACCACGCCGGTACTGGAAGCGGCCGGGCTGCAGCAGGACTTACGCCGGGCCGGGATTGAACCCTGGGCGTGGGTCATCAATAACAGCCTCGCGGCCGCGAAGCCGTCCTCCCCGTTCCTGGTCACCCGTGCCCGTCGCGAACTGCCGCTGATCGACGACGTTGCCGGGCATTATGCACAGCGCATTGCCCTGACGCCACTGCTGAAGGACGACCCGGTAGGCGTGGACCTGCTGGCTGAAATGGCGGGCTGACAGGTGGGGCGACGCCCTACCTCCACTTAAAACATTTCCTTATACAGGTCATAAGATGAAGCGCTTAATCTGCCGTCGCGAATTCCGGTAGTGTGTCAGTCAACGTCACAGGAGTCATACAATGCACATTATCAATGCTGAAGAGCAGCACATTCCCGCCATACGGCGCATTTACGCCCATCATGTCCTGCACGGCACAGGCAGCTTCGAGACGGAACCCCCGGACACGCAGGAAATGCTTGCCCGGGTGAAAAATGTTCAGTCACGTGGATTTCCCTGGTATATCGCCCTGCAGGGGGAGACGGTCATCGGCTACTGTTATCTCTCCCGCTACCGCGAACGCCATGCCTACCGGTTTACGGTTGAAAATTCGGTGTACATCGATCCGGCTTATCAGCGGCAGGGGGGCGGAAAAGCCTTACTCGATCATGCCTTAACATGGGCCCGGTCTCAGGGATACCGCCAGATGATAGCGGTTGTGGGGGACAGTGCGAACGTCGCGTCTGTAGCGCTGCATCTTCGCGCCGGATTTACTGAAATCGGCACGCTGAAGGACATCGGTTTCAAGCATGGCCGCTGGCTGGACACGGTGTTGCTGCAGCGTCAGCTGGGAAAAGGGAGCTGTACGCTGCCGGACAGTCCGGTACCCGGACGCTGAGGCAGGAGAAAGGGGGCATCGCCCCCTTTCGGTTATTTCAGCCGTTTCCCTGCCTCATCTACTACTTTCTCGCCGTCTTCCTTAGCAAATGCGCCTTTTTGCGCATCCGGAAGAATATCCAGTACCACTTCGGAAGGGCGGCACAGACGCGTTCCCAACGGTGTCACCACAATCGGACGGTTAATCAGGATCGGATGCTGAAGCATAAAATCGATTAACTGATCGTCAGTAAACTTATCTTCCTCAAGCCCCAGTTCTTCATAAGGCTCGACGTTTTTGCGCAGCAAAGCCCGGACTGAAATGCCCATATCTGCAATGAGTTTGACCAGCTCATCGCGTGACGGTGGATTTTCAAGGTAATGAATAACGGTCGGTTCATTACCACTGTTGCGGATCATCTCCAGCGTATTACGCGACGTGCCGCAGGCCGGGTTGTGATAAATGGTGATGTTGCTCATATCAGTATCTCATTACAAAGTGAAAGAGAGACGTAGCGCCAGCGCTGCCAGCGTTACAAACAGCACAGGCAGAGTCATGACGATCCCGGTGCGGAAATAGTATCCCCAGGTGATGGTCATATTCTTCTGTGAAAGGACATGCAGCCAGAGCAGCGTTGCCAGGCTACCAATAGGTGTAATTTTAGGTCCCAGATCGCAGCCAATCACGTTGGCGTAGATCATCGCTTCTTTGATAACGCCTGTTGCGGTGCTTCCATCGATAGAAAGAGCGCCAACCAGCACGGTAGGCATGTTGTTCATGATGGAAGACAGGAAAGCCGTCAGGAAGCCAGTACCCAGCGTTGCAGCCCAGAGTCCTTTATCCGCAAGTACATTCAGCACACCTGAAAGGTATTCGGTTAGCCCGGCGTTGCGCAGACCGTAGACCACCAGGTACATCCCCAATGAGAAGATGACGATCTGCCATGGCGCACCGCGCAGCACTTTGCCAGTTTTAATGGCATGGCCTCGTTTAGCTACTGCAAACAGGATCACAGCTCCAACAGCCGCAATCGCGCTAACGGGAATACCAAGCGGCTCAAGGACAAAGAACCCAACCAGCAGAAGTATTAAAACTATCCAGCCGGTTCTGAAGGTTGCCAGATCTTTAATCGCTTTTGCCGGTGCTTTCAGAAGAGCCAGGTCGTAAGTCGGTGGGATATCCTTGCGGAAGAACAAATGCAGCATAACCAACGTGGCAACAATGGCTGCAATATCCACCGGCACCATTACCGACGCATACTCGGTGAAGCCCAGTCCAAAGAAGTCTGCAGAAACGATGTTAACCAGGTTGGACACGATAAGCGGCAGGCTGGCTGTATCGGCAATAAACCCGGCAGCCATGACGAATGCCAGTGTCGTGCCTTTGCTGAACCCTAATGCCAGCAGCATGGCGATGACTATCGGCGTCAGAATAAGTGCCGCACCATCGTTGGCAAACAGTGCCGCCACCGCTGCACCAAGCAGAACGATATACGTAAAGAGCAAACGGCCACGACCGTTACCCCAGCGCGAAACATGCAATGCCGCCCATTCGAAAAAGCCGGACTCATCAAGCAGCAGGCTGATAATAATCACGGCAATAAAGGTCGCCGTCGCGTTCCAGACGATATTCCACACCACCGGAATATCGCCCACATGCACAACGCCAGATATCAGAGCCAGTCCCGCGCCCAGCATTGCACTCCAGCCGATCCCTAATCCCTTTGGTTGCCAGATAACCAAAACAATGGTCAGGACAAAAATAGCGCCTGCCAGTAACATAAAACCTCCTGACAGGGCGACTTTGTCGCCCTGTAGATGTCAAAAAATTAACTCATCAACTCTCTGAGCTTTTCAATACCGGCGGGCTCTGACGCCAGCACCGGAACAAGCGCTATACGGTCAGCATGCTGATTCTTAACAGCCTCAATCTGAGGCAGTTCCTGTTGAGCACGCTGACAAAGCAACGGAGAACGCGTATCCGCAATGGAAAGGCTGTTATTGATAATCCAGCCCCACGGATGAATCCCCGCTCTTTCAAGGTCAGCCTGCAGGTTTGCCGCTTCCAGCACCGGTGTGGTTTCAGGAAGCGTAACCAGCAGAACTTTGGTTCTATCCGGGTCCTGAAGCTGCATCATGGGGGTAGTAAAATGACCTTTACTCCCCATTTTTTTGGCAATCTCTCGGTGATAAGCCCCGGTCGCATCCAGCAACAGCAGCGTGTGTCCGGTAGGGGCGGTATCCATGACAACAAAGCGCTTACCCGCTTCACGAATCACACGGGAGAAGGCCTGAAACACGGCAATTTCTTCAGTACAGGGAGAGCGTAAATCCTCTTCCAGTAACCGTTTCCCTGCTTCGTCCAGATCTCTTCCCTTCGTCTCAAGAACATGCTGGCGATAGCGTTCGGTTTCATCGTGAGGGTTGATGCGGCTGACCTGCAGGTTTTTGAGGCTGCCGTTCAGCGTTGTACTCAGGTGCGCAGCAGGATCAGAGGTCGTGAGATGCACGTCAAATCCCATGTCGGCCAGCCTGACGGCGATGGCGGCAGCCATCGTGGTTTTCCCTACACCACCTTTGCCCATCAGCATAATCAGGCCGTGTTCACTGCGAGCGATATCATCGACCAGGCCAGAGAGTGATAAGTTTTCAGGCGTGTACAGGATGTTCGTTACCGGGAGCGGTAATGCCTCAGAACGGGTAGCCAGCAGTCCCTTCAATGCTGAAACACCAACCATATTGACTGGCTGGAGTAACAGGGTATCTGTCGGTAGCTCAGATAAACCGGCAGGAAGATTTGCCAGTGCCTCCTGCTCACGTTGCCATATCGCCGCGGCCAGGGCGTCATGTTCAGCTTCGGCTTCAGGCAGCACACCATTAATCACCAGATATTGATTTTTCAGGCCAATCTCAGCCAGTTCCTCATGAGTGCGGGCGACTTCCTGCAGCGTAGAATTTTGCAGTCGTGCAACCAGAACCAAGCGGGTACGTTCAGGGTCGGATAACGCCTCTACCGCATGAGCATACTGCTCACGCTGCTTTTCCAGCCCGGCCATCGGGCCAAGACAGGAGGCACCATCTGGATTGCTTTCAATAAAGCTACTCCAGGCACCAGGAAGCTGGAGAAGGCGAATCGTGTGGCCCGTCGGCGCGGTATCAAAAATGATGTGATCGAAACGGGTCAGCAGGGAAGCGTCTGTCAATAAGCCGGTGAACTCATCAAACGCCGCAATCTCAGTGGTGCAGGCTCCTGAAAGCTGCTCGCTGATACTGTTAACAACGTCATCAGGCAGAAGACCTTTGATAGGATCAACGATTCTGGCCCGATATTGCCGGGCGGCTTCCTGCGGGTCAATCTCCAGAGCAGAAAGCCCAGGAACTGCTGTCACAGGGCGAATCGTGTTACCGATAGCCAGATCGAATACCTGACCGACATTGGAGGCCGGGTCGGTACTGACCAGCAAAACCCGCTTACCCTGTTCGGCAAGGTGGATAGCCGTCGCGCAGGAAATGGAAGTTTTTCCTACACCACCCTTGCCAGTAAAAAACAGGTAAGGCGGGATATTCTGTAATAATTTCATATGTCCTCCTGACATATTCAGCAACAGGAAGTATTACCACCACAGCAACTGGTGGGAGCTAACCCTACCTTCTCCAGCGGAATACCGAACCAGCGAGCCAGCTCAGCGCGTTTTGGGTATCGCCCAGCCATCACCGTTTCGCCGTCCAGCAACAGCAGCGGAAGCCCTTCTGCGCCGGATGCATCGAGGAAGGCTTTCGCTTTCTCATTGTGAACAAAGCTCATGGGCTGCTGCGCCAGGTTGTAACGTTCAACCTGTACGCCACGTCCTTTCAGCCACTGCATATCAGCAGAAAAATCAACCAGAACCTGATCGACATCTGAACCACATACACCGGTACTGCAGCACATTGCCGGGTCAAACACCGTTAACGTCTTCATTCTGAATACCTCATACATTCGAAAAAACACATATGTTCAGGCAAATTTTTTAGATGCAAACAGCCTTACCGCTACCAGAGCAGTTTGCCGATGCCAGCTTACGGGCGATGGCCTGTACGTCGTCCTGTTGGCTTAACCAGGCCTGCTCAATCACCTGAGCAGCCCAGGAAGGAATATGCGGGGATAAGCGATAATGAACCCATTTCCCCTGCTTGCGATCCAGCAATAGACCGCTTTCCCGGAGCATTGCCAGATGACGGGAGATCTTGGGCTGGGACTCATCCAGCGCCGTGCAGAAATCGCAGACGCACAGTTCTCCCAGCTCCCTGAGCAGCAGGACAATACCCAGACGGGTTTCATCGGACAGGTTTTTGAAAAGCTTAAGGGCTGTAAGGGGCATTATTCCTCCTGTTCGGTTGCGTAAAGCATACGCCCGAAGACAAAAAAAACAACCATATATTCGGAAAATCGAATGTGTGAAAGTGTCAGATGACGCTGTCACGCTGGTATACGTCCATTACTTTCCGGGGAAAATACATGTGTGTTACAGAGATCCGACTTAGCCAGAAATCGGATCTGCGCGGCGGGAAACCGGTAAGTGATATGATAATTAAGTCACACTCACAAAATCATACTTGATATGATATTTATCATTAACCGCATAATAATATCTGATATGATGTTTAAATGATGAATAACAAATCATATATGATATGATTTATCTTCTTTAATCACATAATCAGACGGAGCGTGCAGGATGGATGAGAAAGTATTCTTTCACCTGAGTTATGAAACCATGCTTGGCGACACGGAAGATTTTATTAACGCGTGTCTTGAACGGGCAAACCGTGCGGACTGCAATGATGCCGATGCGGAGATTGCCCGGGCACGCAGCGCGATCGAACTCTGGTACCACCTGGCGATGGCGGGCCGTGCCCCGGAAGACGTCGCCGACAGGGACCATCTGCGCCTCACCGGAATGCTCCTGCGCGCTCCCACAGCAGAACAACGTTCATGGCAGCAGTAACAACCTCCCGCAGGCCGTCGCCGCTGCAGCGACGGGTACTGATTGTGCTGGCCGCCCTCGATGCGAAACGTCCGGGGCCGGTGGCGACGCGGGATATCGAGCGGGTGCTGGAGCAGGGCGGGGACGCCCCGGTGTACGGACCGAACCTGCGCGCCTCCTGCCGGCGCATGGAAGCCGCGGGCTGGCTGCGCACCCTGCGCGCGCCGAACCTGCAGCTGGCCGTCGAGCTGACGGAGGCCGGTCGCGGCATTGCAGAACCGCTCTTCCAGGCAGAACGCGAGGCTGAAACGGCACGACAACGACTGACCGACGTCCGGCGTCTGCCGTTACGCCAGACGGCTGCCGGTGACGCGGTGGAGCTGCAGCTGGGTGACGGCCATTACACCATCAGGGAAGCGGCCTACGTGATCCGTCTGGACGGTACCACCTGCCTGCAGCTGACGGATGCCGGCGGCATACGCCGGATAAAAGAGGGCGATCCCCTGCAGGTGGCCAGCTGGTATCAGGCCTGTTTTGATGCAGGCCTGCCGGTCATCGTTCAGGTGAATGAGAGCCGGGACTGATCGCCACCACACAAGGAACAGGAGCATAAAATGAAAGTCACTGAACCCGGACTGAATACGCTGATCGATAACCTGAACACCCTGATTTGTGAGGACAGCCTGCTCACGCGCCAGGAGCGTGAAACCCTGGTGCGGGCCGTGGCGGCCATCGGCGCCATGAAAGCACGCGTCAGCATGAAAAAAGGCGAAGCGCCGACCGTTGCCAGACGGGAAAAAAGGGAGAAAAAAGACCGCCAGCCTGATC